>FWWM01000624.1_pt1 | contig 117748 bp, 79 predicted proteins | sample 2228351 | NCBI WGS metagenome assembly FWWM01 (sample SAMEA103939774, study PRJEB20133) | metagenome
GCGCTTGTGCTTCGCATGTTTTTTCATTCGCGAAAGATACTCACATCCCTTTATTTTTTGATGGATTTAAGGGTCTTTTGAGACAGCCTGGAGTAAAATGCGAACACCCTTAAAACCAAGGCTATAGGCCGACCTAAACCCCTCTAAACCCTTCTAAACCACGAAGAGCGTCTGGTTGCCCTTAAATGTATTCACCCTGAATCACCGGAGCTATAAATGAATGAGGAACCGAGCCTGCCCCCTGGCTCACTCAGCCCCTCACGCGTCACGCCTCACGAGTCACGCGTCACGAGTCACGCCTCACGAGTCACGCCTCACGAGTCACGAGTCACGCGTCACGAGTCACGCCTCACGCCTCACGCAAGCGCCCTCCCCCCTTCTCAACCAAGGCGGGCATTTATTGCACTGCAAGGCGTAGGCCACCAACAGCGCCAAAGCCGTTCCGATGATGCCGCCAGCATAGACGTCGGGCCAATAGTGTTGAAAGAGATACACCCGTGAAATGGCCACCGTAAAGGCCAACAGAAACGCAACGACTTCGATCCAGCGCCGACGAGGCAACAGCAACACCATCAGGGTATAAAAACAGAAAGCCGACATGGCGTGACCGGAAGGAAAAGAAGTGGCCCCACTGTGCAGGGCAACGTCGGCCACGGGGTTGAGCAACCACTCGAGGTTTTCCCTGCGGAGCATGGCCAGCGGCCTGTCCACGGCGAAGATGGCTTTGGTGACCAGGCTGACGACCATCACCAACACGCCCGCTGCAGCAATGCCCATGGCTTTGCGCCGGTCGTAAATCGCTGCCACGAGTACGGCCAGCACGTACACGTATCCTTCGCCGAGCTTGGTGGCGTAGCGGAAGAATGCATCGGTGAACGGATGCCGATTGGCGTTGAAGAAAAACAGCGCCTCTGTCTTGTCGGTCATTGCCAGGTACACACCCCCCGCTACGATAAAGGCGAGTATCAGCAGGAAATAGAGCGCATGTCGGCGGATGAGGGTAGGCATGAGGCGAAGTTGTGGGACATCGTTGGCTGCAATTATCCGGAAGCCTTTTGAAAAATTGCTTTTTTTGCCACGCCAGCTGCTGCTGGCTACCTCTCACCCCCGCCTGCTGAACAATGCGAAGACCATGAAACTACACCACCTGCTGCCCTTCTTGCTGGTTTTTTCTTTTGGGAAAATAGGTGCTCAAACGGACAGCCTCGCCACAGGGCCCGATTCCCTGCCAACACCCGGGCTGCCACCCCATGTGGACACCGTGCTGCTGGCAACGTATGAGTTGCTCACGAATGAACAAGGACTCGTGTTTCGGAGTCCAGGGCTGGATGGCGTGGCGCATGTGACGATCGATGGCGAAAAGCAAACGATCAAATTCAGCGGCGGAGCAGCTTACCTGCCAGTGGATGCAGATAGCCGCGGCAGGCTGTTACTCATCGAGGCAGGCGGCAAGCACCGCATGTACCACATTGCCCGATTGCAGCAGGGCGGGTTCAGGTTGCGGCATATCCCCATGTGGCTTTCGGTGTTGCCTCCGCTCATCGCCATCGGCATGGCCCTGGTGTTCAAAGAAGTAGTCAGCTCGCTGTTCCTGGGTGTGTTCACGGGGGCTTTCATTGCCGGAGGCTTGCGCATAGAGTCCTTGTACTACTTTTTCGAAAGCCTTTTCAGCGTGGTGGCCCGATACGTCATCGAGGCGCTGCACGACACGGGCCACTTGTCGGTGCTGGTGTTTTCCCTGCTCATTGGAGGCATGGTGGCCATCATTTCGCGAAACGGTGGCATGGTAGGCGTGGTCAACAGGCTGGCGCGTTATGCCCGCTCGCCGAAGAGTTCTCAGTTCGTCACCTGGTTGCTGGGTGTGGCCATCTTTTTCGACGACTATGCCAACACGCTCATCGTGGGCAACACCATGCGAGCCGTGACCGACCGCTTCAAGGTGTCGCGAGAAAAATTGGCCTACATCGTGGACAGCACCGCCGCGCCGGTGGCTGCCGTGGCGTTCATCACGACCTGGATCGGGGCCGAGTTGGGATACATCGACACCGGCATCGAGCAGTTGCACAATTTCGACAGCAACGTCACGCCATACGCCATTTTCCTCGCCTCGCTCAAATACAGCTTCTATCCCGTGCTGACGCTGTTTTTCATCCTGTTGCTGATTTACTCCAACAGAGAATTTGGCCCCATGCATGCCGCCGAAGTGAGGGCTCGCACGACCGGGCAAACCAACCCTTACGCCCACAGCGCCGTGGAAGAAAGCGATACCGAAGACCTGAGCCCGGTGCCTGGTGCCCCCATGAAGTGGTACCATGCCGTGGTGCCCGTAGCCACGGTCATCGTGGTGACCATCTACGGATTGGTGGATACAGGGTTCACAGGTCTTTACAGCCAGATGTTGGAAGCAGGCGTGGAGGTAGCCTCCCCGGCCTGGGGCGATGTCTGGGCAGCCATCGGCAGCCTGCCGGGCCACGGCGAGGGGTTGTTCATGAAATTGGGCAGCCTCATCGGTGCGGCCGATTCTTTCGTGGCGCTGCTTTGGAGTTCGTTTGCCGGCGTAGCGGTAGCCATTGCCATGACCCTTTGGTCGCGCATCATGCGCCTGTCGGACACCATCAGCACCATGACCACCGGTTTCAAGGCCATGCTGCCGGCCCTCATCATACTGACCTTCGCCTGGTCGCTGGCGCACTGTACCGAAGAGTTGCACACGGCCACCTACCTGAGCACGGCGGTCCAGGGGGCCATTAGTCCGCATTGGTTGCCAGTCATCGTGTTCGTCCTGGCGGCATTCATCTCCTTTTCCACCGGCTCGAGCTGGAGCACCATGGCCATCCTCTACCCCATCGCCATCCCCACGGCATGGGCCGTGTGTCATGCGGCCGGCATGGACGATTTCAACAGCATGGAAATCCTGCTCAACGTCATCGCCGTGGTTTTGAGTGCCTCGGTGCTGGGCGACCACTGCTCCCCCATTTCCGACACCACCATCCTCAGCTCTTTGGCCTCCGACTGCCCGCACATCGAGCACGTGCGCACGCAGCTGCCCTACGCCCTCACGGTGGGAAGTGTCAGCGCGGTACTGTGCTACCTGGGCACCTGGTTCGAAGGTGGCTGGGGCCTCAGCATCGCATTGCTACTGACGGGAATGGCCCTGTTGGTAGCGGTGGTCTTTCTTTTTGGAAAAAAAGTGCCCGAAGCCGACACGTCATTGGGTGAATCTTGACGGCACGGCAGCTTCGGGCATTCACCGACAACTTTTCACTACCAACTGCTACGGGCACCACGGTGTCCCTGCCAAAGCCTTCATACCCTATGTCAGTCAAAATCCAGCCAGTCACCTCGAAAAGCGAGTTGCGGCAATTCGTCAAGTTTCCATTCCGGCTTTACAAGGACGACCCCTACTGGGTGCCTCCGCTCATTCGCGCCGAGATGAGCCACCTCTGGCCTGAAACGAACCCCGCCTTCGAACACTCGCAGGTGAAACTCTTCACCGCTTGGCGCGACGGCGAAATGGTGGGCCGCATCGCCGCCCTGGTAAACGACCTGGAAACCCAACACATCGGCGAAGTGCACGGGCGATTCGGCTGGTTCGACTTCATCGACGACGCCGAGGTATGCACCGCCCTGCTCGATGCCGCCTCCGATTTCGTGCGCTCGCTTGGCGCCGTTTGTATCAAAGGCCCCCATGGCTTCAATCAACTCGACAAAACCGGCATGCTCACCGAGGGATTCGACAGCCTCGGCACCATGGGTACCCTGCACAACTTCCCCTATTACGCCCCCCGTGTAGAGGCATGCGGATTCAAAAAAGACCTCGAGTGGGTGGAAATCGATTTGTACCTCGACGGCGACGAGCCCAACCCGCGCTTTGCCCGTTACAGCGAGGTGGCCATGAAGCGCTATGGACTCCAATTGATGACCCCCAAGAACAAAAAAGAGCTTCGGAAAATAGCCCATTTCCTGTTCGACCTGATGATGGACACCTACGCCGAGCTGCCCGGCTTCATCCCCATTTCCGACAAACAGCGAGAACTCTACATCGAGCGCTACGTCAATTTCCTGCGCATGGACATGTTGGTGGTCATCGCCGACCGCGAGGGCCAGCCCATTGGCTTCGGTGTCACCATGCCCAGCCTGTCCAAATCCCTGCGCAAAGCCTGGGGAAAACTGTATCCCTTCGGCATCTTGTACCTGCTTTGGGAACGCAAGTATCCTTCCTCCGTGGAGCTGGCCCTCATCGGGGTAGTCGAGGAATGGCGCAGCAAGGGTGTACACAGCCTTTTTTTCCATGAAACTGAAAAGGTGGTGCGCAACCTGGGCATCCGCCAGGTCAAAATCAACCCCATGTTGGAGTTCAACCAACGTGTGCTCGCCCTCTGGAAAGACTATCCACACCGCATCTACAAGCGTAGGAGGACTTACCGAAAAGTGTTCTGACCGACGAGGCAGCCCGCTGGGAGGATGTGTCGCTCAGTCCTCTAAATTGGTGAGAGGCAGGCCCAATACCGAGGCACTCTTTTACCTTTGGCGGCACAAACAAAATGAGTGCCCCCCATGCAAAATCGCTGCATCATCCGCAACGTACAACCCGAACTGGTAGGTGGACAATATTATATCAAGCGCATACCCGGCGAAACCGTGGACGTCAGTGCGACCATCTTCGCCGACAGCGACGACGTCGTAAAAGCCGTGCTCGCCTACCACCACGAAAGCGAAGAGAGCTGCACGGAAGTGCCCATGATCGATTTGGGCCAAGACCACTTCACCGCCCAATTCACAGTCGAAAAACAAGGTTTTTATCACTACAAGCTGATTGCCTGGACGGACGAGCTGGCCACCTGGTTGCTCTTGTTGAACAAGAAGCGCGAACTCGGAGTGTCGCTGGCCGACCACTACCTGCTCGGTTCGGCCCTGCTCAAAGAAGTTGCCGAGGGGCAACCTGCCGACATTGCTGAACGCCTCGAGCAATGGGCCTCTACGCTCGAGCAGGGCGGTGCCCCGGCCGATGCGCTCAGTTCCGACACCCACTTCCTGGCGTCGCTGAATGCGTTGGAATTGCGCCGCCATCCGACCGTGTACGACCACGGCCTGCGCGTGCGTGTCAGCCAGCGCCGCGAGCAATTCAGTACCTGGTACATGCTCTTTCCCCGCTCTACCGGCGAAGGCCCCGAAAAACCAGGCACTTTCCGCTCCACCATGCGCTTGTTGCCCCGCCTGAAGGAACTCGGATTCGACACCCTGCTGCTGCCACCCATCTTCCCCATCGGCAAAACCAATCGCAAAGGCCCCAACAACACCATACCCGCCCAGCCCTCCGACCCCGGCTCTCCCTGGTCGGTAGGCAATGAACACGGCGGTCACAAAACCGTCAACCCCGAACTCGGCACCATCGACGACTTCATCGCCCTGCTCGAAGAGGGCCGCCGGCTAGGCATCGAAATCGCCCTCGACCTCGGCCTGCGTTGCTCCCCCGACCACCCCTACGTCAAACAGCACCCCAACTGGTTCAAACGGCTGCCCGATGGCCGCCTCGACACCGCCGAAGTACCCCCCCTCAACTACCAGGACATTGCCAACTTCGACTTCGAAACCGATGACTGGAAAAACCTCTGGGAGGAACTCAAAAGCATCGTCATTTTCTGGGCCGACAAGGGCGTGCGCACTTTCTACGCCAGCACGCCCCACTACAAGCCATTCGCATTTTGGCATTGGCTCATCGCCGAAGTGCAGCGCCAATACCCTGAGGCCATCTTCCTCTCTGGTGCCTTGGCGCGCCGCATCGTCGTCGAAGAGCTCGCCATGGCTGGCTTCAACCAGTCGCTCACCTATTTCATCTGGAAAACCACCCGCCGGGAATTGCAGGATTACGTCAGCGAACTCGTTCACGGACCATCGAGCCAGTTCCTCGTTCCCAATTTCTTCGTCAATACACCCGACATTTTCCCCTCCTACCTGGACGGTGCCGGCGAGAATACCTATATGCTTCGCTATGCCTTGGCCGCCACCTTGTCGAGCAATTGCGGCATCTACGGCCCTGTGTTCGAACTCATGACCGGAGAACGCCACCCCGACAGCCGTGAGCGCTATTTCCACTCCGAGAAGTACGAAATTGCCCGACACGACTGGGAAGCCCGCAACCGCCTGACCGATTTCATCACCAGGATCAACAGCTTCAGACAGGAGTATCCCGCACTGCAGCAAACTTTCAACCTGCAATTTTCACAGACTGACAACGACCGCTTGCTGTCGTTCGTCAAAACGGCACCTGGCTCGGCGCCCGTGTGGGCCATCATCAACATGGATGACCGGCACAAGCAGAGCGGCTACGTGGAAGTGCCCCGCAAGGCCCTCGGTCTGCAGGGGCGCTGGCTCAATCTCAAGGTGCGCGACCTGCTCACAGGCGATGTGTACCACTGGTTCAACGACTGGAACTACGTGGAAATAGATCCCCATCGCTTCCCCTTGCACCTGTTCACCGTGGAGTGCTGAGGGCTTGGCTCAAACCTTGCGCAGCTCCCGCTCGGGGCTGTATTTCCAGTTCAGGATGTTGTAGAAATCGTAGTTCTCCGGGTCTTTCAGATAGGCCCTGGCCCGGTTGTAATCGGGTGGGGAGAGCACGTGCAAGTCGCTGAGCACCAACTGGGCGAATTCGGTCTTGATGTTGACCATGCGAGGGGGGATCTTGCCGGTTTCGTCTTCGATGTCCTTCAGAAAAAGGGGCTTGATCTCGGCCTTGCGGTTGGTGGTGACGATACAGCCTTTGTAGCCTTGTTCGAAGAGCTTTTTCACTCCCATACCCAGGACGGTGCAAAGGGTCAGGTCGAATGCCACGGGTCGGCAGCAGCGCAATTCGTAGCCCATTTCGACCGGGCGGCTCTTGATGTTGATGCCCAGTTCCTTGAGCCGGCGTTGCAGCAGCACGTTGATGATGTGTGCCTTGCTGACGTTGCCCAATTCGGGATGGCCGTGGTCGTCGAAGGTGAATTCGATACCACAGCTGAGCAGGTCCTCTTTGTCGAGGATGTGGAAAACGCCTTCGCTGACGATGGCCACGCCGTGGTCGATGCGGTCGAGTTTGCGCTTGACCATGCTCGAAATGATGAGGCGGATGATCTTGTCGAGGCTGATCTTGGTTTTGTTGAACATCTCCGGGATGATGATCATCGGGAAATGGCAGCTCGCTCCGATTTCAAAGGCGAGGTGGCCTGCCGAGCGGCCCATCGATGAAATGACGAACCAGGTGCCACTGGTGCGGCTGTCTTCGTAGATGGTATTGCCGATGCGCACGCCTTCGTCTTTGGCCGAGTTGAAGCCGAAGGTGGGCATCATGTCGGGCAAGGGTATGTCGTTGTCGATGGTCTTGGGCACGTGGATGTTCTGAATGCTGATGTTTTTGGAGGCCAGCCACTTGGTGAGGCGGTTGCTGGTGGAGGCCGTGTCATCGCCACCGATGGTGACGAGCAGCACCACGTTGTTTTCGATGAAGAAGTCGGCGGTGAATTCCTCGTCCTTGGGCTTGTAGCGGCTCATTCGGAGGGTGGAGCCGCCCCGCGGGAAAATGCGGTCGGCGTAGTGAAAGTTGATATTGACCACTTCTGCCTTGCCGTTGAAGAGGTTCTTGAAACCCTCGTGCACCCCCAGCACGCGGTACCCATCTTTCAAGAATACCTTGGCAATGGTGCTGATGACGGTGTTGATACCCGGCGCCGGACCGCCGGCACACAAAATGGCTATCGATTCTTGCATGTCGGTTGATTTTTTAACCAAATCGCACATTCCCGGACGCCACGGCGGAGGCCCCCTCGCCCACCGCAGCCCGGGCGATCGAGTTTTTGTCCTGGCTTATCTGGTCAGGGAAATGGTGACAGGGCGGCCCCAAAATACGCACGACTATTTCAAAACGCAAAGCACTTCGAACCGCAGGTGCCGGGTGAAAGGAGGGCTTCCGGCGAGGGGTTGGAGCGGATGCCGGTGATACAACCAATTTGAACTATTAACTTGCCGGCCCGTCGGCCCAATCGGGCCATCGCTGTCAATCCTCGTTTTCGCCGAGATTTTTTTGCTTGACAAAAGATTTGAGAAATGAAAGTACTTCAGCCTCTTTCCCTGCTGCTCCTTGGACTTGCAATGGCCTGCTTACCCGTTCTACCGAGCCAGGCCCAAGTCAACCTCGACCAACTCGTCGCCAAGGTGGAACCCAAGGTCATCGAATGGCGGCGGGACTTCCACCAGCACCCCGAGCTGTCGAACCGGGAGTTTCGCACCGCTGAAAAAATAGCCAACCACCTGCGCAGCCTCGGTCTGGAAGTCCACACCGGCATTGCCCATACAGGCGTGGCGGGCATTTTGCGGGGCGGCAAGCCAGGGCCCGTGGTGGCCCTTCGAGCCGACATGGACGCCCTGCCCGTCACCGAACGCACGCCCGTGCCCTTTGCCTCCAAGGTGCGAGACACCTACCTGGGGCAGGAAGTCGGAGTGATGCACGCTTGCGGCCACGACAGCCACATGGCCATCCTCATGGGGGTGGCAGAAATCCTCGCCTCCATGAAAGACGATTTGCCCGGCTCCGTGCTCTTCATTTTCCAGCCCGCCGAAGAAGGAGCCCCTCCCGGTGAGGAAGGGGGTGCCGAGCTCATGCTCAAGGAGGGCCTTTTCGACCTCATCCAACCCGAGGTGGTCTTTGGCCTCCACATCAGCTCCGACCTCGATGCCGGCAAAATCCGCTACAAACCGGGCAGCCTCATGGCCGCCGCCGACGAGTTCCGCATCGTGGTGCACGGCAAACAATCACACGGCTCGCGCCCCTGGTCGGGCATCGATCCCATCACCATTTCCGCTCAAATCATCCTCGGCCTGCAGACCATCGTCAGCCGACAAGTGGACCTCACCAACCAACCCGCCGTCATCACCGTGGGCAAGTTCACCTCAGGGGTGCGCAACAATATCATCCCCGAGCAAGCCGAAATGATCGGCACCATCCGCACCTTCGACACACTCATGCAGCGCGACATCCACCAACGCATCGAACGCACGGCCAAACTCATCGCCGAAAGTGCCGGCGCCACGGCAGAGGTCTCCATCAAACGGGGCTATCCCGTGACCTACAACAACCCCGAACTGACCCGCAAAATGCTCCCAAGCCTCTATGCCGCCGCCGGCGAGGAAAACGTCCTCGTCACAAAGCCTATCACCGGCGCCGAAGACTTCTCCTTCTACGCCCTCAAAGTGCCAGGGCTGTTCTTCTTCCTCGGCGGCAAACCTCACGACATCTCTCCCGCCGAGGCGGCCCCACACCACACGCCCGACTTTTACCTCGATGAAAGTGGCTTCAAAGTGGGCGTCAAGGCCCTGTGCCAGCTCACCCTCGACTACATGAGGATGGCTGGGAGAGAATGAGGATTCGAGGAACTCCTGTCAGCCGACCCGTCTGGCCGCCTGTCCGGCCTGTCCGGCTGAACAGACGGGCTGGACAGACGGGCCGGACAGGCAGGCAGGGAGGAATCGAGGAACTCCTGTCTGCCGACCAGGCAGGGAGGAATCGAGGAACTCCTGTCTGCCGACCAGGCAGGGAGGAACTGAAGAACTGAGCGGGTAACCCCTTACAGCCCGTCACGTTTGTCACGTTCGTCACGTTCGTCACGTTCGTCACGACTTTTTGGGCGCCCCCCTCGCCTTCTGCCGGCGTTCGCAAGCTCCGCCGGCAGAGCGGCTCGGGGCCGGGTGCTCTCGGGCTCCGCTATCGCTCCCTGCCTGCAAGCCGTTTCGCATGTCCTTGTCGGCACCTGTCTACCCGTCTGGCCGACGGACAGGCCCGTCTGGCCGACGGACAGGCCCGTCTGGCCGACGGACAGGCCCGTCGAGCCTCAGACCGAGCATTCACAACTTCATGAGGAACCGAGCCGCCGAAGCCAACTGCCAACTGATAACTGATAACTGACAACTGTCAACCGACAACTGTCAACCGACAACCGCGCATCAGCCCTCCAGCCTGAACAATGCCCTCAGCTTTTTGAGCAACCGGATGAGTTTGAGATTTACCGGCAGCGAGGCATGAAAAAAGATGTCGTTGATTTTCATCCAGTCTTCTTCGCGGTAGGCGCTTTCCAATTTGTGGTAATAGACCCGCTGGGGAGGCTCCAGTTCTGTGCGCCAGTAGATGCAGCGCGAGGTAAGTGCGAAGCCGCTTTTGCAGGAGCTGGTGATGGAAGTATCCACGATGATCAGCAGGGATTCGTCGCGACGGGGGAACAGGAAATGGTCGGCGGCGTTTTTGAGCTTGTGGGAAGGCATTGTAACGAAATCCGCGAACCAGGACAGGTCTGCCGAGTCGAGGTCGAGGAAGTCGAGCACCATGTTTTTGAGGTCGATTTCGGCCAAGGTTCGGCCATGGTAGCGGAGGATGGCTTCGGGATAATGCACCTCGTTGAGGTCGGAGCAATGGCGGATGATGAACAAGTCGAGCAGTTCTTCGAAGGTATTTTCCAGGGTGCGTTTGACCTGCCGATTGCGGAAGTCAGGCCCGATGTCGGCGATTTCCTCGGCGAGCTGTTGCAAGCGCAGGTCGAGCGTCTGACGGAAGGGGCTTCTGAGGAGCCTTTGCCGGTAGGCCTCATGGCGCTCGGGGTGGTGTTCCTCAGCGAGGCGTTGCTCGAAGTGCATTTCGAAGCGGGAGGCCACCTCGCGATGCAGGCGATCCATGTGGCTGGTATCGAAAAGGTCGTCGGTCGGGGGAGGTGCTTCAGACGACCCAGCTCCAAAGAAGTGGTGTCCGCAGTGCGCGCAATGGGGAGAGTCGAGGTCATTTTCTTGGCCGCAAGTGGGACATACGATGGTCTCCTCGATGAGAACCGCACCACAGTGGGGGCATCGCCCAACGGGCTGGGGAATTTGTTGACCACAGGCACGGCAGGTTTTCATGTCGCTATGTTGGTGCAGGCATCGCAGTTGAGCAGTCCGGCAAAACGCCGTGTGGCAGCGAAGATAGTCAGCCCCTGTTTTCCCATGGGCAAATTCGGCGGCTCGAAAAATGGAACAAGGCCTTACCTTGTGCCCCCTGAAATGTGGGCCCTCCCCAGCATCCGACGAGAACCAGTGAGCGGGCTGGCCTGTTGGAAGTGCCATTGCGAGTCATACAAACCAGGCAACTCCAAATCATGAAAGATTCGACGGAACAAAATGGCTACGGCGAGTACGAGAACCTGGCTTACCACCCGTGGAACGTGATGCTCGTCTTCGTGCTCATTGCCATCAGCATGCTGTTTTTGGGTGTGATGGCGGCCTTCGTTTACACGCGGGTGGAACACGGTGCATTGCCCATTGGCCTGCCATGGCCATTTTTCATCAGCACATTGCTTTTGCTTGGCTGTTCGTGGATGCTGCGAAAGGCAAAGGGAGCATTCGAAGCGGACGACGCCATCGAGTATGGTCGCCTGCTCGTGTGGGTACTCCGGTTGACCTTTATTTTTCTGGTGTTTCAGCTGGCGGGCTGGGGCTGGTTGTTGTTCAAAAACATCGACTTGCGCTCGGGGCAAGGGGCTGCCTACCTGTACGTGCTCTCTGGGCTCCATTTCGCCCACGTCCTGTTCGGCATTCCCTTTCTGGCCCTTTTCATCCGTCATTATCGCAAGCGGCTGAAATCCCACTTAGACGCCATGGTCTATTTTGCCGACCCGGCCCAGCGCTTGCGATTGCGCTTGCTGTCGATGTATTGGCATTTCCTCGACGGACTCTGGCTTTTGCTCATGGGCTTTTTCATCGTCAATTACCTCATTAGCTGATCGAGGTGCCAACGGGGGTCTCATTTCAATCCTTCGAAAAGCCAGTCGGCCAGGAGTTGGCGGTTGGAAGCCAGGATGATGCGCTGCTGGTCTTGCGGATGGCGGATGTTTCCCAATTCGATATACACGGAAGGGACGAGCGTTTCGCGCAACATGTGCAGGTCGCGCGGGGTCACGGTGCCGTGGTATCCCCTGCCTTTGCGGTACTTGCGGTAACTGTCTTCCATGGCCTGGTGCATGGATTGGGCGATTTTCTTGCCGATGGGATCATCGGGGTGGTAGTAAAAGAACAGGTCCGTTTGCTGGCGGTGGCTGCGTGAATCCACGTGTATGACGATGAGGGTTTGCTCCTTGACGCCCTGTTGCTTGTGTTTTTCGTATAGCTGGTTGATGATGTCGGAGCGCTGGGTGAGGCGCGGCTTCTGGCTTGCCGGCACGGGCAGGCCGCCCCAAACCACCTCGTCGGAATCGCACTCCAGGTACTTGCCATCGCGGATGCCGTCGTTGGGGTCGCGGTTGATCAGGTAGGTCGTGGCCCCATGTTCGACGAGGCGGCGTGCCAGGCGCAGGGCTACGTCGTAGGCGTATTCATCCTCGCACAGGGTGTATTTGCCAATTTTGGCCATGGCTCCCGGGTCGGGGCCTCCGTGACCGCTTTCCACGTAAAAGACCTTGCCTTGAAGTCGCGTGGATACCAGCGGCACCTTTTCATACTTTTTGCCAAAAATGGGGAAGATGCGATTGCCCCCGCTTGCCAGGGCAAGGTTGGTACTGTCACCAAGCTCACTGGGCTGTTCCGATGCCGGCAAGCTCGGCGTGGGGCAATGCAGCAAGTGATAGGGCACCCACAGGACCTTGTCTTTTCGGAAATCGCGCTGGCGGTAGCCCAGTTCGAGCATGCGGTCGTTGTAGGCTTCGATGGCTTTGGCCGTGGCCCAGTCGTCGATGCCGATCGAGGAGCGGATGGTTTTGCCATTGAAAGTGTACAACTCGATGGGCAGCCGGTATTTGCGGCCCACGAGCAAGGGGGTACCTTCTTTCAGCTGGTTGAGCTCGTAGAAGCGGCGGTGGTTGCAGGCATAGCGTTCGAGCTCGTAGCGGCGCAGCAACGACCACACGCCGTCGCCAGGTTCCGCCGTGACTTCCAGGACGTTGTCATTGCCAGGGCCCATGGCAGTACACAAAACCAGCAACAGAAAAATGGTCGTTCGAGGCAGCATGGCGAGGGTGGTGTTTGCGCTATCGAGTCATTGCGCAGCGAAATTAACCAATTGGCCTGCAGGCACGGCTGGATGAGACAATCCACCCTCCCCTATCACCTAATGAGGGTGGTATGCCCGGAATAGCGTTCAGTAGAACCGTCGATGAACGACACCTCCACGTACCAGGCGTAAACCCCAGCGGGCATGGGTTGGCCTCGGAAAGTGCCGTCCCAGCCGATTTGGGTATCGTTTATTTGGAAATCTCGTGCTTCGAAGAGTACCTCTCCCCAGCGATCGTACACGCGGAAAAAATTGATCTTTTCCACCAATCGGCTGTTGCCATGCACCAGTAGGAGGTCGTTGCGGCCGTCGGTGCCAGGCGTGAAACCCGTTGGCACCAGGATGTTGCGAAACTTCCTCACGAAAAGGTTGATCAAGTCGCTGGCCGTACAGCCCTGCGCATTGGTCACCGTGAGTTTGACGGTGGTGGGGGTGTAAATGGTGAAGGTACCGGTTGGAGCCAGGGAATCCAGCGGCGGAATTTGCGGGTTGTTCGAATGCCAGTGGTATTGGAGCAGATCCCATTCATTGGGTGCCACGCCCAAGATGGTTGGCACCAACTCGATCGTTTCCCCATAATCGATGACGGTATCAGGCCCGAGGTCCAAGCGCAAAAGAGGTGGTTCGACGAGCACTATCGGCTCGGAAGTCCAGGTGCAATTGCGGCTGTCTATTACGTGCACGTAGTAGGTGTCTGGCCCGAGCAGCAGAAATACCGGATTGCCCACGAACGATACCCCATCGATGCTGTAGGTATAGGGAGGCGATCCCCCCTTGGCCTCGACGCTGATCTTGCCGTCTTTTTTGCCAAAACAACTGATGGGCTCCACATTGACTTGCACTTCGAGGGACGCTGGTTGGGCGATGAAGGTGGAGTCGACGCGTTCACAACCCTCGCTGTCAACCACGGTGACGTACACCGTGCCGCCGGGCAGCTGAACGGCCGGATTGCCAGCCTCTCCATTCGACCAGAAATAATTGTAGGGTGGCGTACCTCCATTGACCGTGACGACCGACCGCCCGTCGGCAGTGCCGAAACAGCTCGTAGGCGTGTTGGCAAATGTCAGCTCGATGGGTGTAGAGTTGCTCAGCGTCGTCTGGTACTCGATGCTGCAACCGTTTGCGTCGGTGACGATGGCGTGGTAGGTGCCAGGGGGCAGGTTCATTAACTGAGCACCAAAGGCGCCGTGATCCCATTGCACTACATAGGGTGTCACCCCGCCACTGATGTCGAGCGAGATGCGGCCCTGGTTTTGGCCGGGGCATCCTGCCTGCTGGTTCGTAGCCGACAATTTCAAAGCAGCGGGCTCGGCAATGTCTTGGCAATCCGAAATGGTGCAGCCGTTGGCGTCGCGTACCTCGAGGCAATAGGTACCTGCGGTCAAATCCTGGAATACGGAATCAGCTGGCATGCCGCCCCAGAAAAACGCATACGGGGGTGTACCGCCCTGTACGTGGGGCGTGATCTGGCCATCATTGCCACCAGCACAGCTGACGTCGCTCCATTCCAGGGTGAGCATCAACTCCGCTGGCTCGGTCGGTGAAGCCACTGCCGTGGCAGTACAACCTTTTGCATCGGTAACGGTAACCTCGTAGTTGCCAGCCGGCAAGCCAGTCACCGAAGCAGTGTTTTGGCCGCTCGACCACAGATAGGTGTAGCCAGGCGTGCCACCTGCCGCCTCCACCCATACCGAGGCATCCGACGAGCCATGGCACGCAGCATCTGTACCGGCAGCATCGGCAGTAAGCATCGGCGGCTCGAAGACGGTGGCCGTGGCAGTGGTGGTGCAGCCATTCTGATCCGTAACGATCACCTGATACGTGCCGGCCGGCAGACCCGTAACCAGCGGAGTAGTGGCGTTGCCGGCAGCGGCATCCCATTGCACCTCATAATCCGGCACGCCTCCTTCGATCTGCACGAAGGCCTCTCCACTGCTCGCGCCATGGCAATCGACACTGTCGGTGAGGGTAAAAGCCGTCAGCTCGGTGGGCTCGGTGATGTCCACTTCGTCCATAGCGGTACAACCGTTGGCGTCGGTGATGAGCACGCTGTGCAAGCCGGGTCCGAGGTCGGTAGCCATGGCATCGGTACTGCCGTTGTCCCAGAGGAAGGTATATGGTTCCGTGCCGCCTGAGGCAACTACGGAAGCTGCGCCATCGGCAGCCCCGAAGCAGGTGATGTGCTGCACCACGGAAGCCACGGTGCTCAAAGCAGGTGGTTCTCCAATGGAAAAGCCCAGGGTTTGCGGGCAGTTATCGCTATCGGTGACGGTGACGGTGTATTGGCCAGCGGGCAGTTGATCGAAGAAACCAGTCGTGTTGGTCGTATTGCCCAGTTGCCAGGTATATCCACCCGCTCCGCCACTTGCCTGGAAAGTCGCCGTGCCGTCGGCGGCCCCCGGGCAGGTGGCGTCTGTCAGCCCTACCAATGTGATGGAAGGCTGGGTGCAAGGGGGTGTCCAGCAGGTCAGGGAAGCGGTATCGCTGTTGCACTGGTTCAGTGCAACGACCTGGATGGTAACGGTATCCAAAAAAGGCAAGCCATCGAGGCGGTGGGAGAGATTGCCATTGTTGGGCGGCATCCAGGGCCCACCATCCACACTTACGAGAAACCCCTGGTTGGTGGGCACGTCGTCCCAGGTGAAAGTGATGGAGTGTTCGTCGGAATTGTCACATTGCACGATGGGGGTAGGAGGGTTGTCGAGGGTGACAATGGTTATGGAGTCGTAAACGGCGCAGCCGTATGAATCAGATGCAGTAAGCACATAGGTGGTGGTGGTATCGGGGGTGGCGATCGGATCGGGACAGTCAGCACAGGAAAGCCCTTCGGTTGGATCCCAACGGTAATGGATCTGATAGGTCGGCTCGAAGGTGATGGTCCAGCTCAGCAGGGTTCCGTCGAATCCAGGCTGGTCGTCGATCAGGAGCAATTGCCAGGTGCCATTGGTTGGGTAATCTCCATCCCAGAGGTCCGACCAAACACCTTCAGGCGCCCAGGTGCCATTGTTGAAGGGTGCCGGTGAGCCGGCAGGGCATGGGGGAACGTTGAAGAAATCGCTGATTGGCGTGGTAGCGGTGGGGCTGAAACACACCTGGTCGTAATTGTCGCAGTTTTTGCCGTTGTCGGTGCTCAATTCGATGAATCGCCCACTGGGAGAAATGAGATACAGGTCAATATCGTCGGCCCATTTCGTCTCGATGTTCACGCACACGGACCTGATGACGCCGGGCTGCAGCGTCACGGGCTGCACGCCTAACACCTCTATGGGTGAGTACAGCGGCTGGTTGGCCACGTATGGCATGGGTTGATCATTGGTGAAGGTGGGGGGCGGCGGCGTGGGCAAGGGCAAGGTGCCGTCGAGGCTGCCGGGCTGCCCCGGGCAAATGATGGTATCGGCGGGCAGCTGCGGGGGAATGAGCTCGTTGTCCTTGATGTACAGCCAGAACGTATCGCGATTGCACAGGTCGCGCTGGATGTCGAGGCCGACGGTTTCTATGGGTTCGTCGATGCCGTCTTCAAGCGCTATGACCTCGATGATGATGCCGGTATCCCCTGCGGGGATGAACAGGTTGTCGGGGATGGCCACGTAATCCACCCCGTTTTGGGCGGTGCCGATGATAGAATACTGCAAGGGCGTGTCCTCGTCGACCGGAGTGGGAAAATGTACATTGAAAGCGCCTTGTGTGCAGCCTTCTGCAATCACCCCGTCATAGCTCACCGTATTGGCCTCCACCTTGAGGGATGGCGAACCGAAGGATTTGGCCTCGAGGAATACGCCCGTGTCGAAAATGTTGTCCTGTACGTCGGCCACGACGAGGCGGATGGTGTATTCCTCGCAGGGAATGACCAGGGCCATGGCCGTAAAGACGTCGGTAAAGCCGTCGTACACCGGCTGATTGTTTGAGTTCAAGTTGGAGTTGTAATACTGGACGTTCTTGGGTGGGCAGCCTGCACCGTTTTGAGGGTGCAGATTATTGATGCTGACATACTCATTGGTGCCGGGAATCAGGGCTATGTTTTCAGCATTGTTGCTGAAAGGGCCATTGATGCCGGGGCCACTGATGAAAAAACCGAACACGTCGTTGAAAGATGAACAGGAGAACTCCGGGTACTCCTCGGAGGCGAAGACATACCTAAACAAAAGGGTATCGCCAAAAGGACGAAACTTGATGGTGTAGATCGAAACGTCGTTGATATCATCATCGATGAGCAAGTCCAAATCGGGATCGGGATATTTATCGATTCCGTTGTTGTTGTTGGCAAAATCACCTCCCAAGCAATTGGCCCCGAAAGTGCCACCGGGATTTGCACAACTACCTGCTGCCAGTCCAGTCGTCATCACCAGGCCCCTGTCCAGGCCGATGGAATTCATTCCGTTCTTGAAATACCCCACTGCGGTGGGTACGCCCTCATAGGTCACGCTGATGACCTCCACACCTTTTCCAAGGAAGACATTGGTGATGAGGTTTTCGGGTGTATAGGGTGGCGTGGAGGCATCGATCACTTCGAGGCTCTGTCCACGGAGTGGCCAATACAGTGAAAAAGCCAAGCCCAGTACAACGGAGAGTATGATTCGATTTGCCATAGCAGGAATTTGGTCAAAATAGGCAAGCTGGACAAAGATACCAGATAATCAAACGCATGCTCGCCACTTCAATGCAGGTCTGCAAACAACGAGCCTCAGCGCATCTGGAGTATCCGGCCTCTGGGTCAGGTCACGAGGAGGTACCCTTTTCCCAGGTCAACCCACGAAATATTTGCGATAAATGTATGCCGTTTCCAATGAACGACTCCTGGGGCATCGGATCTGAAACAATCATAGGATGTGACGAATCTGGAACCCGACTGGCTCGAACGATTTCGGGCGGACCATTCAACGATGATCCGCCCGATGGCATGTGCACTTCCCAGGCGTGGGGGTCAGCGCATTTCCAGCACGATGGGTAGCCTGGCCTGCGGGCCTCTCATCTGGAGCACTTCGCGGGCCGTGCTGAACCAGGGATAAAAATCGCCGAGCTCCTCTTTGAGCAGGCGGTTTTTCAAGGCTTCGTCATCGCCCGTGCCAGTAAGTTGTTCGATGAGCTCTGTGAAGGGATCCGGCAGCGTGGGATACTCCACGATGCGGTATTTTTCGAGACCTGCCATGTAGGCGGCCGCTGCGATGGCATCGTCGAGGTTGCCGATGGCGTCCACCAGGCCGAGTTGTCGGGCTTTGATCCCGGACCAGATGCGTCCTTGGGCAATGCGGTGCACGGAATCGCGCGTCATGCCACGTCCTTCTGCCACCCGCTGCAGGAAGCGCTCATACACCTCCACGGTGAGCTCTTCCAAATAGTTTTTCTCGTGGGCCGACAGCTCGAACACGGTCGTGATTCCCGTGGCGTTGTTGGCCGTTTTGACCGAGTCCCAGTGGATGCCCAATTTTTCTTCGAAAAGCGACTGGGTGTTGGGTATCATGCTGAACACGCCGATGCTTCCCGTGAGGGTGTTGGGTTGTGCGAAGATGCTGTCGGCTCCGCAGGAGATGTAGTAGCCGCCAGAGGCCGCATAGTCGCCCATGGAAACCACCACTTTCTTGCCCGCCTGGCGGATGCGGTTGATTTCGTCCCAGATGTTTTCGGAAGCCAAGGCACTGCCACCGGGAGAATTCACCCGCAGCACCACGGCCTTGACTTTTTCGTCCTGGCGGATTTTGCGCAAAAGGCCCACGTACTTGTCATCGCCGATGGTTCCCCGCTCGCCCTTGCCTGGCACGATACCTCCTTCGGCATACACCACGGCGATCCGGTCCTTGCCACTGCCTCTGTCTGGCTTGAAGCTCCGGATGTAGTTTGGCAAGGACACCAGCTTTACCTTTTCTTTTTCCTCCAGGCCCATGCGCGAGCGCATATCGGCCAGCACGTCGTCCAGGTAGGCCACCGAATCGGCCAGGCCGAAGCGCACGGCGTCGTCGGCGCCGCGCAAGGCCAACGTATCGATGAGAATGTGCAGCGTCGCAGGATCGATCTGGCGGGCATCGGCAATTTCCCGCAGGAATTCCTCGTGAATGGGTTGGAGAAATTCGCGCAGCTGCAGGCGGTTTTGCTCACTCATCTTTTCGAGTCGATAAGGCTCGGTGGCGCTTTTGAAATCGCCAGCGTAGAACACCTGCATGCGGATGCCCAGCTTGTCGAGGAGTTTTTTGAAAAATGGAATGACGGCGGCAAAGCCCCGCAGGTCGATATTGCCCATGGGGTTGACGTACACCCTGTCGGCTACGGAACCCAGGTAGTAGGCACCCTGCGACCAATCCTTGGCGTAGGCCACCACCCATTTGCCCGAACTGCGAAAATCGATTAGGGCTTCCCGCAAGGTGTGCGCACCGGCCAGCCCCAAGGGCACCCCTTGTTCAGGATTGAGGTAGATGCCTTCGATTTTGTCGTCGGTCTTGGCATGGCGGATGGCCTCGACAATGGCCTGCAACCCTGGAATATCGTTGGTCTCGAGGGTAAAGGGACTCAGCTGGACGTTGTTGCTCTGCTCAGGTATGGGCTGGTTGAGTTCGAGGTGTAAAACGGTTTTTTTGGAAACCGAAACGGTAGGCTTGGAAGTGGCTGCTGCTCCCAACATGATGAAAAACAACAGGCCGAAAAGGGCCACGGAGGCAAGCAGAAAACCCACCATGGAGGCGAGGACGTATCTGAAAAACTGGTTCATGACTTTGTGCACAATTGTATGGAATGATTAGCAGGAAAAGCGAAGCTGCACGACGACGGCTTTGGAAGCCTCGTACAGCAGGCCCGAAAAGTAGAAAAGCCCTTGTAGGAACAAGCTCCTTTTTCGATGAAAACACCTGGCCGGCGGATGCGGGTCTCTAAATTGCTCATCGAGCCCAAGAGCTGCCCCGCATGCAAGGGTCCGATCGAGAAGCATCCCGTTCCTGCACTTTTACGGCGCCAGCCGCTGAATGAGCCAGCTGCCGTCGGTTTGAAGGCGGTATTCGAAGCGGTCGTGCAGGCGGTTTTCCCGGCCTTGCCAAAACTCGAAGGTGTGAGGCACCACCCGATAGCCGCCCCAGAAGTCCGGCAGGGGAATTTGCCCCTTGCTGAACTTGCGCTTCATTTCCTCGAATTTCATCATGAGCAATTGGCGGGAGGTGATGGGGCTGCTTTGGTTGCTGACCCAGGCGCCGAGTTGGCTTTCGCGGGGTCGGCTCATGAAATACTTCATGCTTTCCACGGTGCTGACCTTCTCGGCCAGGCCTTCGATACGCACCTGCCGGTGCAAGTCGAGCCAGGGAAAAAGCAGGGCGACCCGCGGGTTGGCGGCGATGTCGCGAGCCTTGCGACTGTGGTAGTTGGTAAAAAAAACGAAGCCCCTTTCGTCGAAATATTTCAACAACACCGTGCGCACCGAGGGCTGCCCTTCGGCCGAAACGGTGGCCAGGGTCATGGCATTGGGCTCGCGCAACCCGGCCGATTCGGCCTGGCGAAACCATTTTTCGAATTGCATGAAGGGACTGGGGTGCAGGTCTTTTCGCGAAAGGCCTTCGCTGGTGTATTCCTCCCGCATCTTGCTGAGGTCGAGCGCCATGGTCTGAGTCGTTTTGTGTGGTTTGTAGAACGGCCGTCTCGAAACGGCCCAGCCGCTGCGAAGTTCTGTGTCCACTTCAAAAGCGGGCATGATAAAAATTTTTTCGGCGTCCACTTCGCCTGCTGACCTGTCTCTTGGCAGCTTTATTTCCCACCCGCTGTTTACGAACAAGGCAGCCGTGCCCCCAGCCCTGACATATAGCAGCTGTGCGGGTGATGGCCGTCATCATGCCGCAGCGACAAGGGTACCCAGTTTTGCCCAAAATCGCTGACCTATGGAACAAGTCCTTGCTTCGAAACAACCCACCATGCCCGGTGTAGCGGGCAAAAAGTACGTCTATTCCTTTCACGAAGGCGACGGCAAAAACAAGAAACTGCTCGGAGGCAAAGGCGCCAACCTGTGCGAAATGACGCAAATCGGCCTGAACGTCCCCCCCGGATTCGTCATCACCACCGAAGCCTGCCTGGCCTATCTGGAAAATCCCGACAAAAAGCTGCCCCCCGGCCTCATGGACGAGGTCAAGATGCACATCCGAGCGCTCGAAAAGGCCACGGGCAAGCAATTCGGCGGGCGCAAAAACCCCTTGCTGGTATCCGTTCGATCGGGTTCGGCGCTGTCCATGCCAGGCATGATGGACACCATCCTCAACCTCGGCCTCAACAGCGAAACCCTCCAGGGCCTCATCGAACAAACCGGCAACGAGCGCTTTGCCTATGATGCCTGGAGAAGGTTCATCCAGCTCTTCGGGAAGATTGCTCTCGGCGTACCCGACGAGAAGTTCGATGAAGCCTTCGAAGAGGTGAAAAAAGAGGCTGGCGTGGCCGTGGACATAGGCCTCGACGCCGAACACATGAAGAAGATCAGCGAGCGCTTCCTACAGATCGTCGAGGAGGAAACTGGCAAGCCATTCCCCGAAGACGTGTACCAACAACTGGAAATCGCCATCAAGGCCGTGTTCAATTCATGGATGGGCAAAAGAGCCGTGGACTACCGTCGGCAATTCAACATCACGCCCGACATGGCCAACGGCACCGCCGTCAACATCGTGGCCATGGTCTTCGGCAACATGGGCAACGACAGCGCCACTGGCGTGGCCTTCACCCGCGACCCTGGCACCGGCGAAAACGTGCTTTTTGGCGAGTACCTCACCAATGCACAGGGGGAAGACGTCGTCGCCGGCATCCGCACGCCCAAACCCATCGCCGAGCTCGCCAATGAAATGCCGCAGATCTACCAACAGCTCCTCGAATTGCGCAACAAGCTCGAAGCACACTACCGCGAGGTGCAGGATTTCGAGTTCACCATCGAGCGCGGCACCTTGTATTGCCTGCAAACCCGCAATGGTAAAATGAACGCCACCGCCCGGGTGCGCACCGCCGTCGATATGGCCAACGAAGGGCTCATCAGCCGCAAAGAGGCGCTGTTGCGGGTGGATCCCAACTTGCTCGAGCAATTGCTCTTCCCCCGCATCGACCCCAACTTCAAAGGTGCCCCCCTGGCCGTAGGCCTGCCTGCCTCCCCTGGTGCAGCCTCCGGACACATCGTCTTCGATGCCGATCGGGCCGAAGCGCTTGGCAAGGCCGGTGAAAAAGTGATCCTCGTCAGAGAAGAGACCAAGCCCGAAGACATCCACGGTTTTTTCGCCGCTCAGGGCATCCTCACCAGCCGGGGCGGCAAAACCTCCCATGCCGCCGTCGTGGCTCGAGGCATGGGAAAACCTTGCGTGGCCGGTGCCGAGGGCATCTTCGTGGACACCAAGCTGCGACGAGCTGTCATTGGCGACAAAGTGCTGCACGAGGGCGACTACATCACCATCGACGGCAGCACCGGCCGCGTCTATCAAGGGTTGGTACCCACCGTGGAACCCACCTTCACCAACGAGCTGCGCACCCTGCTCGATTGGGCGGACGAGGTGGCCCGGCTGCAGGTCAGAGCCAATGCCGACACACCAGCTGCCGCCCGAAGAGCGCTCGAGTACGGAGCCAAGGGCATCGACCTGTGCCGCACCGAAAGGATGTTCAACGCCGTTGAGCGCTTGCCCGTGGTCATCGACATGATCCTGGCCGACACGGTCGAAGAACGCCAACAAGCCCTCGACAAGCTCCTTCCCATGCAGCGGCAGGACTTCATCGAACTGTTCAGGGTGATGTCTCCCTGGCCCGTCACCATCCGCCTGCTCGACCCACCCATCCACGAGTTCTTGCCCTCCGAAGAAGAACTCCGGGCTGAAATCGAGCACCTGCAACACCTGAAAGCCACCATCGAAGGAGTGAACAACCTCTACAACAGCCTGCGCCTGTTGCAAGCCGAGGATGAACTCCGCAAGCAATACCCCGAACCGTTCGACCAACACGGCGCCGACCTCGTGGACAAGGCCCTGCTCAAAAAAGAGCGCATGCTGCGCAAGATCAAGGAACTGCACGAGGTCAACCCCATGCTCGGTCACCGGGGCGTCCGCCTGGGGCTGACCTATCCGGAGATTTACCAGATGCAACTAAGGGCCATGCTGGAAGCGGTGGCCGAGTGCCTCAAAGACGGCGTCGAAGTACATCCCGAAATCATGGTGCCCCAGGTGTGTACCGCCCGTGAACTCGAGCACGTCAAGGCCATGCTCGACGCAATCGAGGCCGAGGTGGAGAAAAAGTACGACCAGCAGATCGAAGTCAAATTCGGTTCCATGATCGAGGTGGTCCGAGCCTGCATGCGCTCCGACGACCTGGCAAACGTGGCCGAATTCTTCTCCTTCGGCACCAACGACCTCACCCAGGCCACCTTTTCGTTCAGCCGCGAAGATGCCGAGAATAAATTCCTGCCGCTTTACCAGCAGAACAACATCTTGCACGACAACCCCTTCGAGGTACTCGACACCCTCGGCGTAGGAAAGCTGATGGACATCACTGTCACTTGGGGCAGGCGCAGCCGACCAGACCTCAAGGTGGGCATCTGCGGTGAACACGGCGGCCATCCGGCTTCCATCGCCTTTTGCCACAAAATCGGCCTGGACTACGTGTCCTGCTCGGCACCGCGGGTGCCCGTGGCAAGGTTGGCGGCGGCACATGCGGCATTGAAGGACCAGTGAGCGACAACACAGGAACCTGCGTGCCGTCCTATGCGACGGCCCTGGAAAATGTCGATGCAAAGGGCTTTGCTTCCGTACTTCCCGCGGAGGCGAAGCCCTCTGATTTTTTCAGGGGCGTAACCAGGGTCGGGGGCCGCACTTCATTTTGCGTTTTTTCACGGAAACCCAAACTGGGTTTCCATTACTGGAAACACCCGCAGGGGCCTCTGTGGCAGGAAGAAGGAACTGCCGTGCGCGCAGGGACAGACTGACAGTGGTGGTGCAGGCGAGGAGGCGCCCAACTAAAATCATCTTTTTTTTGCCTTTCCTGTGGCCAGGAATGGCTGCAGGTTTCGAGAACACTTTCATTGCAAGTTTCACCAGCCTATGCATCTGCACATTTTCGGTGCACCGGGAAGCGGGGTAACGACCCTTGGGAAGGCCGTGGCAAGCGAGCTGGGCATTGCTTATTTCGACGTGGACGACGTGTACTGGTTCACCGACGATGCCCTGCCCTATCGCCGCAAGCGCAATCCCGAACACCGCCGCCAGCTGCTGGCCGAGCGGCTCGACGCTGCCAAGGCCTGGGTGTTGGGTGGCTCGTTGTGTGGCTGGGGCGACGAGTTCATTCCGCTTTTCGATTTGGTCGTGTGGCGATGGCTGCCTGCCGAGGTACGCCTAGAGCGCATTCGGCAGCGGGAAATCCTACGATACGACGCTCAGCGCTTGCAGCCGGGGGGTGATTTGCACGAGGTTTTCGAAAAATTTTTGCAATGGGCGGCCAGCCTCGACGCGGGCAGCCATTCGCTGCGGTGCCGCGGGCAGGAGCTGCAATGGCTCAGGCGCTTGCCCTGCGAGGTGCTGATCCTGGAGGAGGACTGGCCCTTGGAGTGGTTGGTCCAGCGGATCGTAGCCCGGGTGAGTTGAGTATGGCCATGTGAAACCAGATGCCAGGAACGTGGCGCCATGTGAGGGCGCAGTTCGAAAAGGGCATGGCAGGCTGGAAGCGACTGCCACTTCTTTTTTCTCAAAAAAAAAATCCGTGCAAGAGCTGCATGCTCAAAGGTTTTGTGCCTCGGGCCAGCCGTGCTGCTGAGCTCGAAACAGGTTTGCGACCTCGAACACCTTTATACATTTGCGCCCATGAAACACGAACTGAAGATTTACAACAGCCTCAGCGGCGAAAAAGAGCGATTCGAGCCCCTGCATCCCGGTAAAGTGGGGATGTACGTCTGTGGCCCCACCGTTTACAGCGACGTCCACCTGGGCAACTGCCGCACCTTCGTCAGCTTTGACGTGGTGTACCGCTATTTCCAGTACGTCGGCTACAAGGTGCGCTACGTGCGCAACATCACCGATGTGGGACACCTCGAAGGCGATGCCGACATTGGACGAGAGGACAAGATTTCAAAAAAAGCCCGCCTCGAGCAGCTCGAACCCATGGAGGTGGTACAGCGCTATATGAACGGCTTCCACGACATGATGAAGGTGTTCAACGTGCTGCCTCCGAGCATCGAGCCCCGTGCCACCTGCCACATCATGGAGCAGATCGAGATGGTCAAGGCCATCCTCGACAATGGCTTCGCCTATGTGGTCAATGGCTCGGTGTATTTCGATACGATGAAGTTCATCGAAAAATACGGGGTGTACGGTCAGCTCTCGGGGCGCAAAATCGAGGACCTCATTGCCGAAAGCCGCGACGACCTCAAGAATCAGTCGGAAAAAAGGCATCCCTCCGATTTCGCCATCTGGATCAAAGCCGACCCCACTCACCTGATGCGCTGGCCCTCGCCATGGTCGGTGGGCTTTCCCGGTTGGCACCTGGAATGCTCCGTGATGAGCACGAAATACCTCGGCGAGACCTTCGACATACACGGCGGCGGCAACGACCTGAAGTTTCCCCACCACGAAAACGAAATAGCCCAGAACATAGGGGCTTGCGGGCACGCCCCCGCACGCTACTGGATGCACGGCAACATGCTCTTGCTCAACGGCCGCAAGATGGCCAAAAGCGAGGGCAATTCCATCATGCCTGCCGAGCTCTTCAGCGGCAACAGCCCCCACATCAGCAAGGGCTATTCGCCCATGGTGGTGCGCTTTTTCATGTTGCAATCGCACTACCGCAGCACCCTCGACCTCACCGACGAAGCCCTGCAGGCAGCCGAAAAAGGCTACCGCCGGCTCATGGAAGCCAACAAGGTTCTCCAATCCCTGAACCATCCGGGCGATGGCAAGCCTACCGCACTCGACGAGGAAATCAACCGCAGCATCGAACAGGCCTTCGCCGATATGGACGACGACTTCAACACCCCGAAAGCCCTGGCCAATCTGTTCGAGCTGGTGCCGAAGATCAACTCCTTCAAGAGCGGTCAGCTGAGCCTACAAGACATCCAGCCCGCTACCTTGCAGCGCCTGCAAAAGACATTCAACGATTTCATCTTCGACATTTTCGGCCTGCGCGACGAGCTGGCAGCCACTTCCGGCGACGGCGTGGTCGAAGGGTTGATGCAACTTATCCTCGAATTGCGGCAGGAGGCCCGGGCAAAAAAAGACTGGGCCACTTCCGACAAAGTGCGCGATGCCTTGAAGCAGCTTCACATCGTCGTCAAGGACGGAAAGGACGGCAGTACCTGGTCGTTCGAAGGGTGATGAGCCAAGGCTCGACGCGATGGCGCCGGCACATCCGCTGTGGATGGCCGGCGCTGTCGCGTGGGCAGGTCATCAATCCTTCTTGAGCTTGCGATATTGGCTTTTGCCAGCGCTTTGGTCGGCTGGTTGGGTGATGAGGTAGAGCTGGTCGGCCCTGGTGACGACCTTGCAGCGCGCCCCCGAGGGGAGTTCCTCGTACAAACACCATCCCACGGGTTTGTCTTTGATGTCTTTGCACCCCGTTTCCTCGCAGGTATAGTCGACGCGGAAGGTGCCTTTTTCCTTTTCGAGGCCTTTGTGGTAGTAGATGACCTCGTTGCCGCGGTACTCGATGCTTTCGTCGGGGTTGCTCTGGCTGACCCAGGAGCCCTGCATCAACTGGGTGAACTGGGCGTTGCGCTGTTCGTCGGTGAACAGGGGCACCTGCTGGTCAGCCGCAGCAGCGGCATCGGTGACGCTATCAGCGGTTGCGCTTTCGGTGCCGCCCTTGTCCGCGGTGGCCTTTTCATCAGAACTGGACTGGGAATCAGGCTGACAGGCACTCAGAGCGGCTATGGCAAAAAGCAGGAAAAGCTGTTTTTTCATTTGTCCCGGATTTTGAAGGTTTGGAATTACACCCGCCCGAAATCCACACCACGGGCGGCCGGCAAAGTTAGGGGCTGGCGGGCAGGCCATCGACACCGAGCCAGTTGTTTTGATCCACATGGAGCCAGCCACGCCGCATGAGCGTATCTTGCCGGCAGCTGATTCACCAGGCGTTAACCCGTAAAATGTATTGGATGAAAAAAATGAGAAGTGTTCATTGCGCAGTCCTCTTGGCCATGTTCCTGCTGGCATTTGGTAATGCCCAGGCCCAGTCCAATCCGATCGAACGCATCGAGCCGCCCAACTGGTGGGTTGGCATGAAAAATCCGAGGGTGCAATTGCTGTTGTATGGCCAGGGCATCGGAGAGCTGCTGCCGGCCACCACCTACCCGGGCCTCACCATCGAACGCATCATAAGGGTGCCCAGCCCCAATTACCTCTTCGTGGACCTGCTGCTCACCGAGGAGATCAAACCAGGCGAGGTGCGTTTCGATTTTTACAAAAATGACAGGCGCATCGGCTCCGTCCCATGGGAGCTTTGGGAAAGAGAGCCGGGGGCAGCGCAACGCAAGGGTTTCGACAACAGCGACGTGCTCTACCTGATCACCCCCGACCGCTTTGCCAATGGAGACACCACGAACGATTACGTGGCAGGCATGCGCGAACGACCCAACCGCCACTTCAAAGGAGGACGCCATGGCGGCGACATCGAAGGCATCCGCCGCCATCTGGACTACATCGCCGACTTGGGTTTTACGGCTATCTGGCTCAATCCCGTCCTCGAAAACGACATGCCCCAGTACTCTTACCACGGCTACTCCACTACCGATTTCTACAAAGTGGACCCCCGCTTTGGCAGCAACGAATCGTATCGTGCACTGGCCCGCGAGGCACGCAGCAAAGGCATCGGCCTCATCATGGACATGATCGTCAACCACTGCGGCCTCGAACACTGGTGGATGAAAGACCTGCCCACCCCCGACTGGATCAACCACTGGCCCTCTTACACCGAAACCAACCACCGCAAAACCCTCTTGCAAGACCCCCACGCTTCGAAACTCGACAGGAAGGTATTCACCGACGGCTGGTTCGTCCCAACGATGCCCGACCTCAACCAACGCAACCCCTTGCTGGCTACCTACCTCACCCAAAACGCCATCTGGTGGATCGAATACCTCGGGCTGGCCGGCATCAGAATGGATACCTACCCCTACCCCGACAAGCATTACATGACCGAATGGACGCGCCGAGTGATGGAGGAATACCCCCATTTCAACGTGGTGGGTGAAGAATGGAGCGAAGAACCCGCCGTAGTGGCCTATTGGCAGCGAGGCAAGCAAAACCCCGATGGCTATGTGTCTTACTTGCCTACCCTGATGGACTTCCCGGTGCAGTCGGCTTTGTCCAAGGCCCTGACGGAAGGCGAAGGCTGGACCACAGGCTGGAATCGCCTGTACGAAACCGTGGCGCTCGATTTCTTGTACGCCAACCCCGAGGTGCTCGTCGTGTTCCCCGACAACCACGACATGAGCCGCATCTTCACCCAAATGAACGAGGATTTCGACCGCTGGAAAATGGCCATTGCGTTCGTGCTCACCACCCGAGGCACTCCCCAGCTCTATTACGGCACGGAAATCCTGATGAAAAACCCTGGCACGGGCGATCATGGAATCATCCGAAGCGACTTCCCTGGGGGATGGCCTGGCGACAAGGTCAACGCATTTACCGGGGAGGGACTTTCCGAGCAGCAAGTCCAAGCAAGGGATTTTTTGAAAAAACTGCTTCACTGGCGCCGCCAGACACCGGTGGTGCATTTCGGCAAATTGACCCACTTCCTGCCTCGGGACGGCGTCTATGTGTATTTCCGCCACGACGACGAGCACATGGTCATGGTAATGCTGAACAAAAATTCCGAGCCCTACACGCTCGAGCTGGATCGCTTCAGGGAACTGCTTCCCGCTTCTGCGATCGGCATCGATGTGCTTACGGGCCAGACGCATCCACTATCCGATGCCATCGAGCTTCCGCCCATGAGCCCGATGATTGTCGAAATCCAGCGCCGCTAACACCCGGCCAAAGGCCCCTGCGATTGCTTCCAAAGAAAAGACCATCCAACCACATTGGAGCGGCGGATGGTCACACCCAGAACATACATGAGTAGAGACGTTGCACTGCAGCGTCTCTACGCTGCTGGATCTGCGGCTACCTCACATTTCATCCAGTTCGTACAGGCGGTATTTCTCGATGGTTTCGATGAGGGTTTGGTCGTAGTGGGGGGCGGTGGCATAGCCAAGTTTTTTGAGACCCTTGGCCCATTTGCGGTAGTCGTTGCCATAGCGGAGCAGGGACTTGTATTTGCCCGTGGCGATCATGATGCTGTGCGAGCGCCAGCTTTCCCAGGCGGTGCCGTACTTGCGGAAGAAATCTTTGTGGCTGTCGTCGCCGAAGTTGGAGCAATGGCCCTTGGTGCAGGTACGCGAGAAGCACTTCACCCCAAAATGGTTGTTGTTTTTGCGAGCAAGTGAGCTTCGGCCGGCGTTGCTCTCGATGATGGCTTGGGCCATTTTGACGCTGGCAGGTATGCCGTACTTTTCCATTTCTACTTTGGCCACCTTGCGGAACCGACGCACGTAAGCCTTGACGGTGCGGGTTTCCTCATCATCGAGGGGGTTGTCGGCAAAGAAATCGACATGTTCATCGGAAGCACTTACCGGAAGCGCCTCGGCGGGGGAGTGCCCCGGCGTGGGAACCACGGTCTCCATGGCACCGAGCAGGGTGAGGTCGCGTGTTTGTCCTGCCTGGATTTCCACGTCGCGCCGCATGGCGACGAATGCGAGAAAGGCGATGACACTGAGCCTCCAAACGGTGGTCAAATCGAGGCGGACCTGGCTGGGCTTCAGTGCCGTTGTTTTGTAAAACTGGTATTTGGCCAAGACAAGCAACCGGTCGAGTACGAAGACCGTCTTGCGCAGGATCCAAATGACCAGTTGGAGCGGGTGCGGCAGGCTGAGCGAACCACCCTCGGAGCGACGCGGAGGGGCACCGTAGTGATCGTAGCCGGGAGAGTTGAAACGGTTGTGTTGATTCGGGTTCATACTTTCATGGTTTTACAAACAAGTTGTACCTTTCGCCAGCCCCATCGAAACCAAATTGTTTCGTTTTCCTTGCTGACGTGGCAAATGTAAAACAATTTGTTTTATCAATGCAAGCCCATTCAAACATTTTGAAACATTTTTTTTGAAAAGCTATGAGTGACTTCAGTGAAAACATTGTGAACCAGCGATTCAGAAACGTGTATGAGGAGCTGCACAAACGCGGGCTGGTGCGCAACAAGTCAGAGTTGGGTGAAAAGCTGGGCACCTACAACCACGTCATCAACAGCATCCTGCGAGGAAATCGAAACATTACCCTCAATCAATTGCAACGATTACTGGAGGAATTTCCCATCGATGCCAACTACCTCTTTGGCCGTACCGATACCATGTTTTTGGATGAGCCGGGGGTGCCAACACGCAGTTTCGAAGAGCGCAGCTTCGGCCCTCGTGCCAACATCACCCTCGTGCCTGCCACCGCCCAGGGGGGTTATGCCCTCGAACCTCAAAACCCGCATTTGTTGGAGGAATTTCCGCGATTCAGCTTGCCCCACATGCAAGGCGAGCTGTTGGCCTTCGAAGTCGAAGGTGACAGCATGCATCCCACCATCACCGACGGCGACATCGTGGTGTGTGAACCCTTGGAGCGAGGCGCCCCCATCCGGGAAAATCACGTGTACGTGCTCGTCACCGATGCCGTGATGGTGAAACGCGTGGTACCCATCAAGCGAGGTTCACAAGTGACAGGGCTGCGCCTGGTGAGCGACAATCCGGTTTTCCAGCCTTTCGAAATAGGCGTGGAAGAGCTTCGACAAATCCTCCAGGTCAAATGCCGGCTGACCACCCATGCCGTGGCTTGACTCTAATCCACATCGTTTCATGGAGGCACATCGATTCGATCGCCCCTGGATGAGGCTTTTGGGACATGGGGTTTGGCTGGCGCTTTTCACGCTCGCGCTGATCTTTTGGAAGCAGCGGGCATTTTTCATGGACGCCGGGTTTCAGCTTTTCAACCTGATCAATGAGGAAACCATCCAGGTGTACCACTACCGGTTCGTGACGGTGGTGCCTCAAGTGTTGCCGTGGTTGTTGCTCCAGGCAGGTGCCCCGCTGAGGTTGTTGGGCATGGTCTATTCCGCCTCGTTCATCGCATTCTATGCACTGGCCTGGTGGTTATTGGCGGTGCGGCTCGGCAACGAGCGCATGGGATGGGTGCTCATTTCACTTTTCACCTTCATTTCTCTCGACACTTTCTACCACATCCAGAGCGAGTTCTATCTCGGATTGACTCTGTTGCTGGTGCTTTTTGGCCTGGTGCTTCATCGGCCTGCACGGCAGGGCTGGCCATGGTGGGGGTTGGCCCTGCCCCTGGTGGTCACCATTGGTTTTTCGCACAAGCTGGCTGTGATTTTCTTCGCCTTTCTGTGGGTGTTCTTCTTCATCCGGGAGCCGCTTTTGAGGAATCGCCAGTACCTGACCTTGCTCATTGCCATGCTCATCACGGCAGCGGTAAAGAGCGTTTGGTTCACCAATTGGTACGAGGCCGCCAAACAGGCCGAATTCCATTACAATTGGCAGCAGTACTTCCCCCACTTCGAACGACTGCCCTCCAATGCCGTGATGCTCGAGCGGATGCTACACCATTATTACATGCTTCCGGGGTTGCTGTTGATCGTGAGTGTTTTCTATCTGCGGAGAAGGGCCTGGGTAAAACTTGGACTGGTGTGGAGTTTTACGCTTGGCTATTTGCTGTTGTACAACATTGCCGATCCACAATCGCGGTTCCGGTTTTACTCGGAGGTGAGCTATTTGCCTTCCATCCTGTTCGCTGCAGTGCCATTCTTTTTCGAGGTAGTGCCGGTTTGGGAAAAAAGCCGCCGCTGGGGCTTGCACAGCAAGTTTGGTCGAAGTGTACTGTTTGGTTTGGTGGGTTGGCGGCTCATCGCCATGGCCGCTGGTCATCAGCCCTTCACCCGGCAGTTCGATTGGATCCAAAGACAACTGGTCTTGTGCGATCGCCTTGGCACCAACAGGCTCCTCATGCCCTCCAGCCAGGCGCCTGCCGATACGGTGATCATGGAATGGGGTGTTCCCTTTACAGCCATGCATCTCAGCGCCACCCCCCATCCAGATTCGGCTCGCACCCTGTTGATCCTGCCTGATTTCAAACGCTACGAACGGGAGCTAAAAGCAGACACTTTTTTCCTCTCCCCTTTTAAGCCTTTCCCTGTCAGCTGGTTGAATGAACGCTATTATGACCTGGGGCGGGGATTCTACAAAACAGTTCCGGCAAATGGTCGATGAGCCTCAGGACAGGGCCAGGCAGGTGAACGTGGGCCATTCAGCTGGCATTCGAGTACCTTTTTCGAAAAAAAATGTTCAAGTATCCAACCTGGAAAGGCCCTTCCGATCAGTCAGTATTTATGCGGTGAATGGAATGATGCGGACACAATGACGGCATTCAGACTCAAAAGAGCCCTAAAAAAGTCCTTTCAAAGGCCGCACTTCAATATGAGCTTTGTAACGTCAAAAAAAGTGCATCCATGAAACGAACCTTTACGCTTCTAATCCTGTGGGCATGTGTGGCCCTTGTGTCTCGATCTATGGCCCAGTGCAGTATCGAAAACGTCACGGCCATTCCCTCCGACTGCGATGGTGCTCACTTCTACGTCAGCCTGGATTTCGAATTCGTCAATGTGGGCACCCACGGCTTCAAGGTGCAGGGAAACGGCATCAACCACGGGGTTTTCAGCTATGACGACCTGCCAGTCACGCTGGGCCCCTTGCCTGGCGACGGCACCACCACCTGGGAGTTCGTGGTTCGCGACGTGGATCATCCCGATTGCAATGCAGTAGGCACCCTGGCTCCGGTGAGCTGTTCGTCGGGCGATTGCAGCATCAGCAACCTCCAGCTCGACCCAGGCGATTGCCATTCCGACGGCACCTACCGACTGTGGATCAACTTCGACTACGAGAACGCCCCCAACGACTTTTTCGACGTCTATTACCAAGGCCAGCACATCGGCTTTTTCGAATTGGCCGACTTGCCCGTGATGATCGAGCATTTCGACGATGGCGGCAACCCCCACCCGGTCGTGTCCGTGTGCATCAACGACACCCCTGACTGTTGCGCCGAAGCCGATTTCACAGCTCCCAATTGCAGCAGCCCATGCGCCATTTGGGACCTCGAGGTGGTTCCCTCCGACTGCGTCGATGGCATGTTCGACGTGACTTTGAACTTCAATCATGAAAACACGGGTAGCGCAGGCTTCAAGGTGCAGGGAAATGGCATCACCTATGGGGTGTTCAGCTATGACGACCTGCCTTTGACGCTGGGCCCCCTCGCAGGCAATGGAAGCACGCCTTATGAATTTTTGGTCAAAGATGTCCAGCACGGCGACTGCTCGGCTGTATTCGAACTGGGAACGGTGGAGTGCCCTTCCACCGGTGACTGCGAAATTTCCAACGCACACGCCGACCCCATTTCTTGCAATGACGATGGCACCTACAAACTGGCCATCGACTTCTCGGTAGCCAATGCCCAGCACAATTTCTTCTTCGTCAAATACAAAGGTGAGCTCATCGTGCACCACGCCCCCATCGCCAACCTGCCTTACTACATCGAGCATTTCGATGACGACGGTGCCCCCGACCCACACGTGCTCATCTGCATAGAAGACCAACCAGACTGTTGCGTAGAGGTGCCCTTCGTGCCACTCGACTGCCCACCCGCCCCCGATTGCCACATATACGACGTCATTGCCGAGGCCCATCCCTGTGATGGAGGCCAGTTTTTGGTGGACATTGCTTTTCAGCACCAAGGCACTGGCGACGATGGCTTCACCATTTTCGGCAACGGCGTCAACTATGGCACTTTCCAATACGGCGAGCCATTTTACACCATCGGCCCACTCGAGGGCAACGGCAAGGTTTACGAGTTCGTCATCAAAGACCTGCAACACCCCGGTTGCAAGGGTTTCACCCACATCGGGCCGGTACATTGCGACGGCGCTTGCCACATCTACGACCTCGAAGCCGAGGTCTCCGACTGCAACGACCAGGGACAATTTTTCGTCACCCTGGATTTCCAGCACCAGGGCACGGGTGACGACGGCTTCAAAGTTGTGGGCAACGGAAACTCCTATGGCATTTTCAGCTATGACGATTTGCCACTGACACTCGGCCCCCTCACTACGGATTTGAAAAAACTCGAATTCGTGGTCAAGGACGTACAACATCCCGATTGCCACGATGCAGTGGCCGTGCACGTCCCCGACTGCGATGGCGGGGGTGGCGACTGTTTCATCGCCGATCTGGTAGTGGACGTCCACCCTTGTCTGTCGAATGGCACCTTCTACGTCACTCTGGATTTCTTCCACGAAGCCACCAGCGGATTTTTCAAAGTGCATGGCAATGGCATCAACTACGGGGTGTTCAGTTACGATGACCTGCCCGTAATCATCGGGCCGCTGGTGGGCAACGGCACTACACCGTACGAGTTTGCGGTAACCGATGTGCACCACCATGATTGTGGCACGGCAGTGGACATCGGGCCGGTTCAATGCGACCCCTCCGGCGATTGTGCCGTGTACGACCTGCTCGCCGACGCCGGTTCATGCCAAAATGATGACACCTACCACCTGTGGTTCAATTTCGAAGTCGCCAACCCCGGCAACAATTTTTACGATGTCTTTCTCGATGGGCACCACGTAACCACCCTTCCGCTTTCGCACGTGCCAGCCGTATTGCCCCACGTGCCGTCGAACGACGAGCCTCTGCAGACGCTCACCGTTTGCATCAACGACCAGCCAGGTTGCTGCGACACGGTGCAATACGAAAGCCCTGATTGCAACACCGCCAACCCCGTTTGGCCAGGCGATGCCAACGCCGATCGGCTCGTCAATCACTTCGACGTCCTGTCGCTCGGGCTTGCCTTCGGAACGCAAGGGCCTGAAAGGGTCGACAAAGGCACCGAGTGGGTTGCCTTCTTCTCTGAAAACTGGCCACAGTACTTCTCTGCAGGCCACAACTACAAGCACGCCGATTGCAACGGCGATGGGAAAATAGACGCCGACGACCTCCACGCCATCTTCCTCAACTACGGCAAGTCAAATGGCACACCACAGTTGCCAGTATTCCTGGAAGGTGACGAAAACCAGCCACCGCTTTACGTGGACTTGCCCGATGGAGGCATTCCCAAGTTCAGCGCCACATTCACGGCGCCCATCATTTTTGGCACCGAAAGCTTGCCCGTGGAAGATGCCTACGGCCTCGCCTTTACCATTCACTTCGATCCCGAAGTGATCGACCCCGCATCGGTGGAGCTCGATTTCGAATCGAGCTGGTTGGGGAATGACGGCGTGGACCTCATGGTTTTGGAGAAGAAATACCCGACGGAGGGGAAGATCGAGTTGGTACTCGTGCGCACCGATGGCCAGCAGCTCAGCGGCTACGGGCAAGTGGCCAAATTTATCGGTATCATCGACAACATTGCAGGTCGGGAGACCGTGCGCCTCCAAGTCGATCAGGTAAAAGCCATACGCAGCGACGAGACACTGATTGCGGTGTATGCCATGGCCGATGAGGCGCCCATCCTGACGAATACCACGGAGCAAACCGAGGCGGCATTCCTCATTTATCCAAACCCGGCCAGCGATTGGCTTTACATCACGCCCTTGCAGGGCGATGAGGTGGTCTCCTGGATGCTGCGCAACGCACAGGGAGCTACCCTCGCAAACGGCGATGGCCCCCTGTCGAGCTTGGATTTGAGCGAGTTGCCCGCGGGTGTGTACACCATCGGCCTCCAAACTGAGCAACGCCACTACGTGGCCAAGGTGGTGAAGGTAGGCGGACGTTGAGTGAGGTGCCCACCTCGCCCTTGGCAGGGTGAAAGAGGTGAGAAATTCCTCCACCCATTTTTTTCAAACCCGCAACCGCTTCAGACTTCATCCGAGTGAAAGGATTTTTATCCAGTGTCTGAGCCCTGAGATCCAAACCAAAAACGGCCGCCTCGTTGGCGGCCGCTTTTGTTTGCATCCATGGAGTCACTTTCGACAGGGGTTCAGGGCACGCTGCTGACGGCACCATTGGTGTGTCCGGCCAGCTCGATCATGAAAGTCAATTCATCGACGAGGGCGTCGGTACTACCCCCAAATCCCACGCTTTTGAAGCGGATTCTACCTTCCTTGTCAATGACGAATTTGGTCGGGATACCCCTTACGCCATAGTCGCGCACGACTTTGTTTTCGGTATCGAGCAGCACGTTGAAGGTATAGTTGTTGGCTTTGATGAAATCACCTGCCTTTTTGGCCATGTCGTCGGTGTTTTCCCAAGTGTCCACGAACAGGAAAACCACGTTGGGGTCGTTGGCGAACTTGTCCACGGCTTTTTGCATGCCTGGGAAAGAAGCCTTGCAAGGGCCGCACCAGGTGGCCCAGAAATCCAACACTACCACCTTGCCCCGCAGGCTCTCCAGATCGACCTCTTCGCCTTTGAGGTTTTTGAGTGTGAATGCAGGTGCCGGTTCATCGATCATCTTTTTGCGCAGCTCCTGCTTAATGGATTCGCGAACCTTCTCATCGATGAGGTTCATGAATTTTTGATAGGCCGTTTCGAGGGTGTTGTTGGCCATGAAAAGGCGTTTGTGTTGCTCCTTCATGGCAGGGGTGCTCTTTCCTTTGGCGATGAGGCGTTCCAAAATGGCCTCTGTTTCTGCTGGCTTACCGAGGGCTTTTTCGTGGTACACACAGTAGCGTTCATTAATTTCCGGATCGTTCCAGTGATAGGCCTCGCATGAAAGCTCCTGGTAGTCCAGCGCCTCTTTGGGTTTACCCTGCTTGTACAGGATGAGCGCATAGGTATCGGCGTAAATGGCTTTGGAATAATTCAAATTCTCCTTCCACTCGGCTGATGTAAAGTATTCAGGACGGTTGGCCATGGTCTTCATCTCTTCATCGAGCAAGTCGAGACTCTTCTTGGACAGGCGGGCGGCTATTTCGAGATTTTCAGGCTTGCCGTCTAGCCCTCCACCTGCCAGGTCCCAAGCATAGTTGTTGAGCATGTTGACGGCGTTGTACGCATTGGAGAGCATGTCCAAATACTGCTCGAATTTGCTCCAGTTCTTTTGCTGGGCATACAGCCTGGCAATTTCCATGATCCAGGAGTCGAGGATTTTCCGGGTGTCGGACGTGATATCAAAGGACTTGATGGCTTTTTGGTAGAAGGCTTCCTTTTCTGCGAGCGTTTCCAGGCTTCGGAACTCAGAGTCCGCTTTCACCAATGCTACACGCCCCGACGGGAATTTCCTGACGATCTTTTTTTCGAGTTTTTCGAGCTGGTCCTGGTCTTCGAGTACTTTGAACAGACCGTAGGCAAGGTTGAGCTTGTCCTCGTCGTTCTTGCGCACGGAAGCGTATTCTTCTGCCTTTTTACGGACGAATGCGAGGGCCTCCTCGTCCTTTTCAGTCTTTGCCAAGAAAGCGTAAAGACTGAGTAGTGGCTCGTAGGTAGCCGAGACAGGATGCTCCTTGAATTCCCGCTTGAGCAGGTTGAGGGCTTTTACATTGTTCTGGTCGATCCCCGCAAAGTCGAAGTAGCGGGCATACATCATGGCCTTGGCGCCATTGGAACCAGCCACAGGGTTGCGGCTCTTGTCGTAAAGCTGCACTTTGTAGCCAGTGTTCTGGTTGTTGTCCTTTTTGTCTTGCTCCTCATTTTTGAAGGAAAAAACGACCAGGCGGGTGGTCTCTTCGGTGGGTATCTGGGCTGTGAGTTTGCCATTTTCATTTTTCCATTCCACTTCGATGGCTTGCAGGGGCGGCTCGTCATCGATATCGATGACATAGGTGGAAACCGAGATTTCAAGCCCTTGGAGGGGGCCTCCGGTGGGATCGTAAGTGACGGTGAACGACTCACCCGGTTTTGGATATTCGGGCTGGGTGGTGAACTGCTGGGCCATGGTGGTGCTTCCAAGCACGAGCGCAGCCAGCAAGGTCAGCAACAGGATGCGTGGATTTTTATTCATGTTGGATTCGATTTGGTGATCACACATTGGCCGGCAAGTTAGCCATTTAAACACTTTCAAATACGTGGACTTGGATTGGTCTCGATGGATTGTCAGCCTTTTGGCATTCGGGCAGGGCAGGCATTTCCCCCCCCCTGGACGAATGGCAACAAATTCTCAGGAAATGATACCTTGCCGACATGGTTTGGGGGTGCATTTATATTTTTGGCCATCCATTTAGCCTACTTTCGTGCAGGTTTGTGGGTCGTTGCCGGGCTTCGTAAACCTGAAAAACCCATCCGCTACAGGATGACCATCCCTACAAACGGGCAAACCCCTCGAAAGAAACAACCTTCACCAACATGATGAAGCACATCGCCACGCTTTCCCTTTTGCTCTTTTCCATCTGGTCCCTTGCTCAATCCACCAACGACGACTGCCCCCCCTTCGACGTGGGGGTTGCTCCATTCTGTGACGACCAGCTGCTGTTCAACAACGTGGGTGCTACGGCCAGCGACATCGGTTTCGACAACCTGCCATCCTGCTGGATGGGTACCCCCCAGCGCGACGTGTGGATCCAGTTCACGGCATCCGATACCATTTTCGACTATCTCATCACCTTGACCGGCGTGGCCGATTCAATAAACGGCTTGCCAGCCATGAAAAACCCACAAATCGCCGTGTATCGGGGCGACTGTGAATTCGACGGCTTGCAACTGTTGGCTTGTGTCAGCGCAGCCGACGGCGAAAGCGTCCTCGAAATAGAGCTCAATGGACTCACACCCGGCATCCCCTATTTCCTGCGCATCGATGACTGGACCCCCACCGCCACCCCCAATGCAGGTGCATTCAAGCTGTGCATCATCGAAAAACCTCCCATCAACACCATCGACGAAGGGGGTTCCACAGCCTGCTCGGGCACACTGACCGACTCGGGTGGCCCCGACGGAGATTACCAGAACAATGAAAACTACGTCTTTACCATCTGCCCCTCCCAGCCGCACAACTGCATCAACTTTACCCTCGAGTATTTCGCCATCGAAAACTTCAGCGACGAGCTCATCTTTTACGATGGGCCGAACACTTCATCCCCGGTCATCGCCGCTTTGGATGGCAGTGGATTTTCCAACGATATCAACGGCGGGGTGTGCTACAGCGTGTCGGCTTCCAGCGGTTGTTTGACCGTGCAGTTCACCTCCGATTTTTCAGGCACCTATGAAGGATTCCTGGGTCATTGGGAGTGTACGAGCGCCAATTGCCAACCCAAGCAACCCATCAGCGTCAACGCCAACGCCACGCCTGCCGAAATCGTCAACAGCGTGGTAGCCGGCCAAACCCTCATCAACATCACCAACATCAGCTGTGCCCCAGGATCCGTAGGGACTTTCCAGGCAGGTGACAACACCGACCTGGGCCTTTCTCAGGGCCTTCTGCTCAGCACTGGCCTGGCAGCCGAGGCGGCCAACCCCGGCACTTTCTTCGCCTCTGAAAACCTCAATTTTTTCGGCGACCCTGACCTGGACTCCCTCAGCCAGCAAAGCGGAAACTTCTCCCCATCCAACGACGCATGTGTGGTTGAAATGGACGTTTTCGCCGCCACCAACCAGCTCACCTTCGAATACATCTTTGGCTCCGAGGAATACCCCGAGTTCGTCGGTTCCAACTTCAATGACATCTTCGCCTTTCTCGTCTCGGGGCCAGGTATCGTGGGTGACCCCATGATCGGCAACCAACTCAACGTGGCTACCCTGCCCGACGGCACACCCATTGAAATCAACTCCGTCAATGGCAATACCAATTGGCAATTTTACCGCAACAACGAAAACGGCCTGAGCGTGGCCTACGACGGGCTGACCTCCGACTCTCTCGGCGTCAAAAAGAGCCTCACCGCCCGCATCAATACCATCCCCTGCAATACCTACCACCTCAAATTCGCCATCGCTGACAGGGGCGACTTCATCTACGATTCGGGCGTGTTCATCTCCGAAATCAAGGCTGGCTCGCCAAGCATGACCTACGTGCCCAACAACGGCATCGACTACCTCGTGGAGGAGTGTGTGACCGTACCTGACGAGGTCAGAATCTCCCTCGATCAGCTCCTCGGCGATTCCGTCGTTTACAAGGTCGAAATTGGTGGTACCGCCACCTTTGGCGTGGACTACCAGCTCGGCATACCGGACAGCCTCGTGTTCAAGCCCGATCAGCTGACCTACAATTTCCCCATCAAGGTACTCAGCGATGGGTTGACCGAAGACATCGAAACCATCGAAATCAGGCTCATCCAGGATTTCGGATGCGGCGAGGTGGTGCTCGCCACCCTGACCATCGATCTGCACGACCAGCTCGAAGTGCAGATTTTCAACAATGACTTCGACACCGTACTGCTCTGCGTGGATGGCTGCCTCCAGCTCGTTGCCAGTGGTGCACAGGATTACTTCTGGCAACCACCCGGCCTGTTCGACGATCCCGGCATCGCCAATCCGGTCGTTTGCCCCGATACCAGCCAGTGGATCAAAGTCACGGGTTCACTTGGCATTTGCACCGACGTCGATTCCCTCTTTTTGCAAATCATCGACCCGCAGGTTCAAATCCTGCCCGACACAAGTATCATCACCATCTGCGAAACGGACAGCATTACCCTGACCGCAGTCAACAACACCGGCGATGAGGGCCTCACCTGGTCGAGCTTCTTCATCAGCTTCGACGACCCACACAACCCCGTCCAGACCATCGTGCCGCCTCCCAACTTCAACACCCTCTTCATCGAAGTAGAACTCGAAATCGGAGGATGCAGCGTCACCGATGAAATCACCATCAACGTCGATCCATTCGACTTCCCCGTGCTGGCCAACGACACCACCATTTGCCAGAACTACAGCGTGGACCTCGGCAGCGACATCACCAACACCACTACCTCCTTCAAGTGGACGCCCGATACCGACCTGTTCCCCAGTGGCAACGTCTCTGGCCCCATCGCCACACCCCAAACCACCACCACCTACACCCTCTTGGCCACCAGTTCCACTGGCGTGTGTAAAGACACGGCTTCCGTGACCATCGAGGTCATCCCCGCCGACATCGAAATCACCAACCCCGACACGAGTTACCTCTGCCTGGGCGACACCCTCGAAATCGATGCCATCACCAACACTGGTGGCGCAGGCGTCAGCTGGGCTCCTTCTGAAAGCCTCACCATCGTCACACCCGAAAAAGTACTGGCCCACCCCACCGTGACGACCTGGTATTACGGAACCTTGCAAACCGATATGTGTACTGTGGTGGATTCGGTGCTGGTTTACGTGGATTCGCTGCCGGACCTGAGCATCACCGCCGACCCGCCCAAGCCATCCTATTGCGAAGGCGAAGAGGTACGCCTCATTTCGCCCACCTACGAACCAGCACATTTCCCGGGCATCGATCTGATGTGGGACACCCCCCTCCCCGGAGCCTTGACACCTGATTCTTTCCTCAACCTCGTCATCCTTGCCGTTGAAACCCATACCTACGTGCGCCGTGCTACCCTCCACGCTTGCACCTCGGTCGACAGCATCCCCATCAAAGTGGTAAAAGTGGCCTCCATACAGGTCATTCCGCCCCGTGACACCATTTGCCCTGGCGAATCGGTACAATTCACCATCGAGGGAGACCCCGCAGTGACCGATTTCAAATGGAGCCCACCCAACGGCCTGTCTTGTACCGACTGCCGCGAACCACTGGCCACACCCCTGGTGTCAACCTCCTACAATGTGCAAGGTGAGTTCGATGGCTGCCCCGTGGCTGCCTCAGCCAGCATCGTCGTTTTACCCGCCCCGCAGGTGGTCTTCCCCAACGACACCGACATCTGTCCGGGTGAGTCCGTCCTGCTCAATGCAGCCACGGACCCGTCGAGCACTTACCACTGGACTTCCTCCGACGGCAGCCTCGACACCACCGACCCCAACCCCGTGGTAAGCCCCACGAAGACCACCACCTACTTCCTCGAAGCACAAAATGCCTTCTGCGGATTTTCAGGGGAAGTCACCATACAGGTTCCAGAAGACTTCGACTATACCATCATTCCCGACACCACCATCTGCCGGGATCAAAGCGTAGAAGTCGCCGCCACTGCTACCAGCTCCAACGTCAACTTCATCTGGACCAACCAGAGTGGCAACGTCATCAGCCAAAACAGCAGCTTCACCGCCATCCCCCAAACGGATCAAACTTACTACCTCACCATCACCGACCTGGCCAACCCGCCCTGCTTCGTCAAAGTTGACTCTGTTCACATTACGGTGCTCGACGCACCCGAAGTCTTCGATCCCAATTTCATTGAAGTAAACCCCGACAGCCTCGATCTCAACCTCTACGAGGGAGAAGAATTCTACATCACCGTCAGCACCATCCCCAAGCCGGGCCCGGGTTGGACTTTCCAATGGTTTTTACTCGGTGAACTGCTCGCCACCACCAACGACACCAGCTCTGGCGTGCTGATCGCTCCTGAAGTCGATACCGACACCGAATTCACCTATGGGGTGCTCGTCACCAATGCCAATGGCTGCGAGCGATTCATAGATTTTACAGTAGTAGTTCACAACAACCCCGTCGATGTCCCAAATGCTTTCACACCCGGAAATCCTGATCAGTTCAACGACAACTTCACTTTGGTTTCCAAAGTGCCCGTAGAAATCCTCGAGTTCAAGGTTTGGGACCGCTGGGGAAAACTGATCTTCAACAATGAAACCCCCAACGGCTGGAATGGAACCTATCGCAATGGCGACCCTGCTCCCATGGATGTGTACGTCTATTTGATCAAGTACCGCATCAAAGGCTCCAACGGCCCTGTGCGAGTGCTCCGCGGCGATGTGACGCTGCTGCGTTGATCCAGCCTCATGCCTTGCCTTCCGGCGGTGGTCCCTCTCGGTGGGGCCACCGCCGGTTTGCTTTAAGATGAGAGGAATCGAGGAATCGAGGAACTGAGGAATCGAGGAACCGAGGATTTGAGGATTTGAGGATTTGAGGATTTGAGGATTTGAGGAACTGAGGAACTGAACGGGTCACCCGTCACGCCCGTCACGTTTGTCACGCCCGTCACCTTCGTCACGTCCGTCACGTTTGTCACGCAAATAATTTGGGCGCCCCCCTCGCCTCCTGCCGGCTTCGCAAGCTCCGCCGGCAGAGAGGCTCGGGGCCGGGTGCTCTCGGGCTCCGCTATCGCTCCCTGTCTGACGACAGGCAGGCGGCCCTCGGCAGGCCGGGCACCAGTCTGCAATCCGTTTCGCATTTCCCTGTCGGCACCTTTCTGCAAGTCGTCTCGCAGGAGCAGGCCTGCCTTCGGGCGCTCGCTAGCGCTCCCTGTCTGCCGACCAGGCAGGGCCCCTTCCGCCCCCTGGCGCGGACATCCTGCTCACTCGCACCGAAAGGCGTCCATAGGTCCAGCGACTGGCCGAGTGCACTTGCGCTTCCTTCTTACGGCAACTTTTTGCAGTGCGCTCAGGATCTGAGGATTTGAGGAACTTCTGTCTGCCGACCCGCCTGTCTGCCGGACAGGCAGGGAGAAACCCAAGAGCGTCTGGCTGCCCTGAAATGTATTCGGCCTGAATCACCGGAGCTATATTTTTTCACCCTGCTGGCTACGTATGGTGGGCTCGTGCTTCGACACAAGCGACTGGGGGATCGTCCTTTGCGAGGGGGCTCATGCCAATCCCTTGGCAATCATTCAGGTCAGCCTTTCATTTTTTTCCTTTGATGCCATAGCTTAGCCATTCCGAATTTCTAAGACATCCTACCCTGTTGAGTCCAAGTTTGGAAACCGATTACTCACCGCCAATCCAATCTCATGAAAAGATTTGCCTGCCGCGTATGTGTGCTCACGCTACTTGTCATTCTGCGATCGATCGATGCCAACTCACAGGGGATCGATGTGGTAGGGCCTGTAGGTTTATGCATTGGGCAATGTGGCACCTATCTGCTACAGGCGGATTCTACTGTGCAAATTGGTTGGATACAGTGGAGCGTGAACGGTGCTGTCTTTTCCAATGAAAATCCGGCGACTTATTGCCCACAAGCTGCCGGAGATTACTTGCTCGAAGTCCAGGCCGTCATCGACGGCAATTACGAATACGACACCACCCTGCTCATCCAGGTGGTGCACAGCCTGCAACCGGAAATCATCGGCCTGTCGGCCTTGTGTAACGACAGTCTGTCGGCCTGCGAAAAGGTATGTGCCAACACCACGGCCACTTATCAGGTCACGGGCGTTTCCCCGTCCGACAGCCTGACATGGGAAGTCATTGGAGCCAGCAGCTTCCAGACCAATGGCACCTACCTCACCGTCGATTGGGGCTCTGCGGGCCAGGGCAAGATCATCGTGCACGCCGATGCTGGCGCCACGGCGCCCCCCATGCAGGTCTTTTGCGGGCAAAAAGCCATCGACAACTCCTACCCTGGAGGGCCCACTGGGCAGGGCTTCGTCCAGGTCGTCGATCCGCCCGGCACCATCACCATTACCATCACGGGGCCGGGAGGCTCGGTTTACACTTTTACAGGAGGGGGGCCGCAGGTATTTTTTCAACCTTCGAACCTGGCCCCCGGTCACTATGAGGTGGTCATCACCGACGAGAACGGAAAGGTGCTCGACCAGTGCGAGTTCGACATTTATATCGACGACATCGGGTGTTGGACCACCATGTTTTTGGTCGAATGGGTGCATGCGAGTGCGTGCAACGCCTGCGACGGTTTTTTGCAAATCCAACCCACGGGGGGAGGGCAGTTGCAGTACACGGTACAATGGAGCAACGGCGCCACGGGTTACGCACTGCAGGGCCTCTGCCCCGGCACTTACACCGCCACCATTACCGATGCCATTGGATGTACGGACGTGCGTTCTTTCCAGGTGTGGTGTCCCTCCACGTGCAGTGGTTCCGATGAACTGTGCGTGGACGTCCTTGCCGAGCCTGAGGCGCAGATAGGCAGCACGCCTTCCAGCCCCACCGACACCCTCGAGGTGTGCCAGGGACAAACCGTTTTTTTCAAAAATCTCAGCAAGTATGCCTCGAGCTATGCCTGGCATTTCGGTGATGGGAGTACGTCGGCGCAGGTAAGCCCTTCGCACCTGTTCGACACGCCCGGGGTTTACGAGGTCAGCCTCATTGCCCGCAACAGTTGTTTTTGTGCGGACACCACGCGCATGTGGGTCAACGTCGTACCAGCAACGGTGCCGGCGATCACATGCACGGGTACCGTTTGCGAGGGGGAAACGGTGACGTACGGCACCGACGCCACGTGTAGCAGTTATACGTGGGTGGTCAGCGGCAATGGCACCGTGCTCGACGGTGGAGGGCCCAGTGACGATTATGTGACCGTGCTGTGGAACGAAGGGCCGGAAGGGCTGGTGAGCCTGGGTGTGAGTGGCTGCGCCGGCAATGTGTGCTCGGTTCCCAATGAAGTGCCGATCCCCATTGTTTCCGACCAGGCGGAGATACAGGGCGATGACCAAGTGTGCCCCGGCAGCGAGACCACGTATTCCATACCCAATTACCAGGGCACGTCCATCACGTGGACGGTGGTCGGCAGCGGGCAGATCGTGTCGGGTCAAGGCAGCGATCGCATTGCCGTTTCGTGGTATGGCGATGCCAACCAGGGCAATCCACAACTGGTGATCGTCGAGTTCGAGTACTGTTACCTGGGTTGCGGGGGGAGCGACACGTTGGAAGTGCACATCGTGCCGCCGTTCTACGTGGAAGGGCCCATCAGGGTGTGCCAAGACGGCGACGGCACATTTTCCAGCCTCGATGCGCTGACGGGTGCTTCCATGAGTAGCCAGTGGCAACTGCTCGATGCCAATGGCAACGTGCTGTGGAATGGGGGTGCCGCCTCGCCGAGTGCCACCATCCCTTTCAACCAACCTGCCGGGACCTACGTAGTCAGGGCAACGCCGGCGGGTCCAGGTTTTTGCAACGAGCGCTACGACGTTTTCGTGGAAGTGCTGCCCTTGCCCAGCATTCCACTGGGGGTTTTGGGCGGAAAGTACATTTGTCCTGGCGGTACTTACCAATATTCGGCATTTACCAATCCGGCCTATGAGGTCGTTTGGACGGCAACCAGCGGGAGTGAAGTGAATGTCATTTCCGGCAATCCGGTGGTGATCACCTGGGGAGCAAGTGGCCCTTATTCATTGGAAGTGGCGCATGTGTCGGTGGGCGGCCCCCAATGCTATTCGGGGGGCTTTTCCTTCCCCCTCGAGCAGATCCTGGATTTCGAAATCACCGGCGAGGCGGAAGTGTGCCTGAACTCAGCGGTCGCCTACTTAACGCCGGAGTTCGAGGGGAACGATCACCAGTGGAGTATCAGCCCCGCCTCGGCAGGTACGATTCTGTTGGGGCAAGGTACGGAGGCCATCCTGATACAATGGAACGAACCAGGCACAGCGGTGGTTTCTGCGACCATCTGCGGCATCACCCGCACTTTTTCGGTAAATGTGCATGGCCAGCCGGAACCAGAAGTGAATATCCCGGCTGCATGTCCGGGTCAGCCGATCACGGTGACGACCACCCAACCCTATGTGAATTATTCTTGGAAAGATGAGCAGGGCAATCCCCTTTCGACGGATCCGAGTCTGGTCTTGAACGCGCCAGGCTCTTATGCCGTGGAAGTGACCGATGCCAACGGCTGCCAAGGAGCGTCCTCGTTTACTGTGGAGGAGGCGCAACAGCCTTCGGTCAGCATTTCCACCCCATCGTATTATGCACTTTGCAGCGGGGGGCCGCCAGCGGTGATTTATGCTTCCACGCAAAGCGGTATGAGTTTTCAATGGTATCAGGATGGCAATCCCGTCGGCACGAACAGCTCCACGCATTCCACCACCAGTCCTGGCATTTATTGGGTGGAAGTGACCGATGCCAACGGTTGCAGGGCCACTTCCAACCAGCTGGAGCTGGTGGATTGCGCAGCCGTAGGTGGGACCTGCATGGGCGGCATGTGCTTTGGAGCAATCGGAGGCCCTCCCCTTCCCACCTGCACGCCAGCCGGCACCGTCGATTTTGCTCCACTGATCACGTCGGCATGCGATTCCATCGTTTTCGACAACCTCTCGACCAACTACGTGCCTGGCAGCTTCCATTGGAGTTTCGACGATCCAGCCTCAGGGATCAACAATTCCTCCACGGAATTCGAGCCTTCCCATGTGTTCACGGGGCCGGGGTATTACACCGTGGTTTTGATTGGGGAGGTAAACGCTTCCGGGGGAGGCAGCTGCCAGATCGGCACTTTCAAGGATTTGGTCATCCCGGCGGTAGCTGATTTTACGGTTAGCAGCGCCTGTCCGATGGCGCCCACGCATTTCATGGACAACTCACAGCTCGTGGCCGGGGAGACCATCACCGACTGGAACTGGGATTTCGGCGACCCCGCCAGCGGGGCTGCCAATTTTTCCTCCGCTCAAAACCCCTCCCACGTGTACAGCGCCTCGGGCAACTTCGACGTGACGCTGACCATCACCCTCGCCAACGGCTGCCAGACCTCGGTCACCAAAACCATAGAAGTGAAGCCGTTGCCTTCGCTGGGCATCGATCTGCCGGATGAAACCTGTGAATCCACCCCGCTACCTTTTTCACCCATCATTCCAAATAACGTGGTGGAGGTGAGCTGGGACTTTGGAGATCCAGCCAGTGGTGCCGCCAATTTCTCCTCGGCGCTCGTGCCGTTTCATAGCTTCGGCAGCCCTGGTGATTACACCATCAAACTCGTTGGCACCACCATTGCCGGCTGCGTGGACAGTGTCAGCACCACTTTTACCGTCACGGCCAATACGATTGCCGGGAGCATCACTGCCAACCCCGTTCCGCCCCTTTGCGAAGGGGAGCAAACCGTACTCAGCGCACCGCCAGGCGGGCAGGGATGGGAGTGGTCAAATGGGCAGCTCGGCGAACAAATCACCGTCGCTACTTCCAATGTGTACAGCGTCACCGTGTATGATGCCCAGGGGTGCAGCTACAGTCCGCCGGCTTTCGTCGTTCAAATCAACCCGGAACCCAGTGCCGTCATCGAGGCAGTCGAGTACAACGAGTACGGCCAGCCCGTGGCCTTTCACGAAAACGACATATCCGTTTGCGAAGGCGACGACCTGGTGCTGTTGGCCTCGGGGCAAAGCAGCTATTTCTACAATTGGAGCACGGGCAGTGTGGGATCCCAGCTGTCTTTCACCAGCGAAAACGGCAATTTGCTCCCGGTTGGAACCCACACCTTCCAAGTCACCATCACCGACCGCATTTCAGGCTGCACGGGCGTGGCGGGGCCATTCGAAGTGATCGTGAACCCCAACCCGAGCGTGTCCATCTCCTCCGTACCGTCGGGCTTCATCTGTGAGAATACCACCGCCACCCTGAGTGTAGAAAGCCCCGACCCCGGCCTGCTCTATCAGTGGAACACCGGTCAAACCACCACTTCCATCACAGTGGTGGCTGGGGGCACTTATTTCGTCGAGGCCACCAACGGCTTTGGCTGCAGCGCCCGCAGCAACTCCATCACCCTGCACAATGCCCCCGACCCAGACTTGGTGCCGGGCGGCTGTCACTCCCGCTGCCAGCCAGATACCATGTGCCTGCCCCCCATCCCCAATGTGGCTTCCTACCAGTGGTACCTCGACGGCAACCCCATCCCCGCACCCATGGGTACCACGGCAAATCCTGTTTTCGATTCCAGCGGGGTGTACCACGTAGTGATGACAGACATCTACGGCTGTACATCCACATCGGCTCCCCTTGACCTGGACTTGCAACCCGGCTCAGGACAAGTACTGGGCATGGTTTTCAACGACGTCAACCTCAACGGGATCATCGATGCAGCCGACACGCCCCTGTCGGGCATCCCTGTGCACATCCTCACGGCAGGCATCCTCGTCGATTCCATGGGATCCGCACCCGGCGGTACCTTCCTCTTTGGGCCCATCGGAGCACAATCCTACTACGTGGCCGTGGACACTGCAAACCTGCCTGCCAACTGGCTGCCAGTGATTTTCGAACAAAACATCGATCTCGTCGGGTGCGACGCGCTCGTTGAAGTAAACTTCCTTCTGCAACAAAACTGCTCGCCCTCTTTCGGCTCCCTCACCCTCCAGGCCTGCCCCGGAGACTCGGCTTACTATCTCGGCAACCCCATACCTGCCGGCCAAACCGATACATTCCTATTGACTAACTACCTCGGATGCGACTCCCTGGTCAGCGTCTTCGTCGATCCCTTGCCAACCTCTTTCGGCTCCCTCACCCTCCAGGCCTGCCCCGGAGACTCGGCTTACTACCTCGGAAACCCCATACCTGCCGGCCAAACCGACACATTCCTCTTGACTAACTACCTCGGATGCGACTCCGTGGTGGCGGTGATCGTGAATGCGATAGGTACAGATACCACCCCAGTCAAACTCGAAACTTGCATTGGCGACAGTGTGCTGTACGAGGGAGTTTACCTGCACCCGGGCGACAGCGCCACGTTCACGCTGATCAGTAGCCAAGGTTGCGATTCTTTCGTCATGGTCCAAGTCGTGGAACTGCCCCACACGGTGTTGTTCGTGGATGCGGCCGCATGCGAGAACGATTCCCTCACGTTCAACGGGCAGGTCATCTATCCAGGCCAGCAGGTGGTATTCACGTCGCAAAACCAATTCGGTTGTACGGACAGCACCATTGTGGGGGTGATTCCTCTGCCCGTGGACAGCACGGTGGTGAATCTGTCGGCTTGCGAGGGTGAAAGCGTGACATACGCAGGACAATCACTGCCCGCTGGATCGACCGAGTATTTCAGTTTCACGGGGCAAAACGGGTGCGATTCGGTGGTGCAAGTGGTCGTGGCTGCCATCCCCCATCCGACTTTCGATCTGGAAGCCGATTCGGTGTGCTGGAACGGCACCGACGCCCGCATAGAAGTGACGGGTACCAAGGGGGGCAGCATGCCATTCAATTTTTCCATCGACGGGAATACTTGGGTGGACTCCCCCGTATTCGACGGGCTGCAGGCCGGCACCTATACTGTTTGGGTGCGCAACGCCGAAGGTTGCAGCTTTCAGCAAGGCATCACCTTGCCCGAAATTGGCCCCATGGAGATCGAAGTGGAGGACGTGGAAGTGAATTGTGGGCAGACGGTCACCTTGAATCCCGTGGTGGTCAGCCCGGTGCCTTTCACTTTTGCGTGGGCCGATGGCACGCCCGGCATTTTCAGGGTGGTGGACAAGCCAGGAGCCTACTTCTTCACCGTGGAGAACAGCTGCGAAACCATTGCGGACAGCGTGGTCGTGCGGTTGGCCAAAGTCGGCGGGGAATTCGCCAGGGTATATGTGCCCAACGTCTTTTCTCCCAACGACGACGGCATCAACGACTGCTTCCGCGGCTACGTCGATCCGAATTTCGAGGTGCTCGGCTATGAGATGAAGATTTTCGACCGCTGGGGGGACCTGATTTTCGAGACCGACGAAATCGACGGCTGTTGGGACGGCACCTTCAGAGGCAAGCGAATGGATCCGGCTGTATTTGTCTGGTTTATCCGCTACACGCTGCGCAACTGCGCCGGCGAAGTGGGCGAAGTGTTCAAGGAAGGGGGCGTGCAGTTGATGCGGTAAGGGGCGCTCAACCCTTTCGGAAAAACATGAATTCAAGCAGTTGACTATCGGAATTTGCGTTTTGCCCAAAGCGGCAGCTGGCGCAACCAGGCAACTGGCCCACTGGAGGTGGGTTGGAAGTGAGCCGGGAAAATGCTGTTTGAGCATCTCGTCATTTTCAAAGCCTGGGGTTTCGACAACACGGTCAATGGCCAGCAATGAGCCATCATGGGCGGAGTTGACCAGAATATCCTGGCCTTTTTCCCGCGATTCAACTACCATGTCACCCCGGATTCGAGGGTTCAAAATGACAGCCGGCCCTCTCGCCAATGGGAGGAAATATCTTCCTCGTCCAAATGATTTATCGCTTCCTTGTGCAAGAAGCTAAAATGCCGAAAGCCATTTGCCGAAGGCAAGAAAAGTAAAAGCCCACCGGAATTGACCGGCGGGCTTTTTTGTTGGCCCACTAGGATTCGAACCCAGACAAACAGAACCAAAATCTGCTGTGCTACCGTTACACCATGGGCCAGTCTCGAATTGCAGTCCCCTTTCGGGAAAGCGGGGGCAAATGTAAGGCGATTCGAAAAAGCAGTACAAGCCCTGAAGGCAAAAATTTTTAGAAAACCCTCCTGCTGTTAGGCCTCGTCACATCAGCATTTCTGTGGCAAAAACACCATCCCTCATGAAATCTTTTGGCCTCCTGAAGCCAAGATGGAATCAAATTTGGTTAACAAGGCTTACCGCCCATCTCTTCATCTGCTCTCACTGAAAATTCCCGGCACCTGCACGAACCTCACCTGAGGTGTCATGCCATTGCTCATAGGCAACATGCCCCCTTGGCATGTCCCATCCCCTCCATCCCATCACCGATAGCAAGCTGAATTGGTAGAAAAAAACCTTCGATTCCATGTCCATGAACCACTATCCAAGACGCTATGAGAAATCCCTTTACACTACTCACACTGTGCCTGCTCTTGGGGGGGATGGGCCACCCCACCCAGGCTGATCCGCTTGCCACGCCAACCGTCGTGCCCTTCCTGCTCGTCGGCAACAGCATCATCGTGGAGGCCTCCGTCAATGGCCAATCCGGCCATTTCCTCCTCGACACTGGCTCGCCATACCTGATACTCAACGGCCGTCATTTCGAGGGGGTATCACATCGGGGCGAGCAGTGGAACCTGCTCGACATCCATGGTCAAACCTGCCCCATGGCCTATTTCGTGGTAAGAGATTTCCGCATCGGCGACATGAAGCTGCGGCAGCGAGACGCCTACGTCACCGATCTGAGCGGGCTGGAAGCCGCAAAGGGCTGTAACCTGGCAGGCATCATCGGATACTCGGCCTTGCGGCAGGTGGAAATCGTACTCGATTTCGAAAACCTGCTCCTATGGCTGGTGCCGCTCGACAAGAAGGGCCGGCGCAAAGTACACCTGCACCAATTCGTCGCCGTGGATTCCTTCCGGCTGCGGATGAGTGAACACATCTCCTACATCGTGGTCGAGTTCAACGGCAAACGGCTGCGCTTGGGCATCGACTCGGGTTCGGAAGTCAACATGATCAACCGGCAGGTGCTTCGCCGCCGCCCAGGGCATTTTACCGTCACCGGACACATCCTTATCAGGGGCATCAACCACGAGGTGATGCCTTGTGGAACGGGCATCATGGAATCCATCGCCTTCGAACAAGGCACCCAAGCGAACCTGGACGTGACCATCGCCGACATGTCGGCCATCAACCAGTGCCTCGAAACAGACCTCCACGGTCTGTTGGGTGTGCCGTTTCTGATGCAGGGTCAGGTGGCCATCAACTTTCGAAGGAAAAAACTCTACCTTGGGCAAAGCCTGAGCGCAGGGCTCGCCAGGAGCAAATCGCTCCAACAGGAGCGCAACCTGGCCGCCCGCGACAAGTAGTGCGTTGCGCCGGCGCTCAGCCGTGAGTCAGTACCCAATTTCAGCATCAATGCTCCAATTGCCCATGCGTCTCATCACCCCCTGGCTGTGCCTGTCGATCATCGTTTTGGCCTGTAACCACCCAGCGCCGAAAGAAACGCATTTCGTGCCTGCTTCCTCCGATACCGTGCTCATCGACACGCCAGTGATCGACTACGACACCTCCGAATGGATCGAGCTGGTGGCCTTCGACAGCACCATCCTGCTCGACATCCGCTATGCCACGCCCCGCAACTTCACGGGCCGGCAGATTTACGATTGTGGCAGGTGTTTTTTGCGCAAGCCCGCCGCCCTCAGCTTGCTCGCTGCCCAGAACAGCTTGCGCCACCAAGGCCTCCGCTTCAAGCTCTACGACTGCTACCGTCCCCGCCCTTTCCAGTGGCGCTTGTGGGAGGCAGTTCCCAACCCTGACTACGTAGCCGATCCGCGCAAAGGCTCCATGCACAACAGGGGTGCCGCCGTGGACCTCACCATCGTCGATGAAACGGGCCGAGAACTGCCCATGGGTACCGACTACGACTACTTTGGGCCCGAAGCGCACCATGACTACACCCGCCTGCCCGACTCCATCCTCGCCAACCGCCGCCTGCTGCGGCAGATCATGGAAAGCCACGGATTCAAGCCCATCAGAACCGAATGGTGGCACTACGATTTCCGCTACGATACATTTCCTTTGGAGGAATGGACCTGGCGCTGCGACCAGCATTGACACCGCGGGCTCCATTTTCTCCCCCTTGCTGCCGACCTTTGCCGCCGTTCGACTTTTTTGGCTGAAAAAAAATGGTGGACACAGGCAACCCCAGTCCCCCACCCGAAAACCTCCGCAATGAAATTCACCCTCCAAAAGACGGATACCTCCACGGCTGCTCGAGCCGGCCTCATCGAAACCGACCACGGCCTCATCGAAACGCCCATCTTCATGCCCGTCGGAACGGTAGGCGCCGTGCGCGCCATCCACCAGCACGAATTGGCCGAAGACATAGGGGCTCAAATCATTCTGGCCAACACCTACCACCTCTACCTGCGCCCAGGCACCGACGTGCTGCGCACAGCTGGAGGGGTGCACAAATTCATCGGTTGGGACAGGCCCATGCTCACCGACAGCGGCGGCTTCCAGGTGTACTCCCTCAGCGAGCAGCGGAAAATCAAAGAGGAGGGCGTCGTTTTCCGATCGCACCTCGACGGCTCCAAACACCTGTTCTCGCCCGAAGCCGTCATGGATATCCAGCGCGAGATCGGGGCCGACATCGTGATGGCCTTCGACGAATGCACGCCCTACCCCTGCGAGTACGACTACGCCCGTCGATCCATGGAGCTGACGCATCGCTGGTTGGAGCGTTGTTGCGAACGCTTCGACACCACCGAACCCCGCTACGGTTACCGGCAGACGCTTTTCCCCATCGTGCAGGGCAGTGTGTACCAAGACCTGCGCCGGCAGTCGGCCGAGGTGGTGGCCAGTTTCGAAAGGGAGGGCAACGCAATCGGAGGACTGTCGGTGGGTGAGCCCGAGCAAGCCATGTACGACATGACGGAGCTGGTCTGCGAGATTTTGCCCGCAGACAAACCCCGCTACCTCATGGGCGTGGGTACGCCGGTCAACATCCTGGAGTGCATCGCTCGGGGGGTGGACATGTTCGACTGTGTACTGCCCACGCGCAATGCCCGACACGGCCTGCTCTACACCGCCGAAGGCATCGTCAACATCAAAAACGAAAAGTGGAAAAACGACCACCGCCCCATCGACGAGCACAGCCCCTGCCACACCAGCCGCCACCATTCCCGAGCCTACCTACGCCACCTGCTCTACAGCAAGGAGTTTTTGGGCTATCAACTCGCCTCGCTTCAAAACCTCAGCTTATTCCTGTGGCTCGTGGGCCAGGCCCGACGGCACATCCTGGAGGGAGATTTTGGCTCCTGGAAAAAAGAAATGGTCGAGCGCCTCAGCCGCCGCCTGTAAAGGAAGCCGACCTGTTGACCGGCCAGCACAGAGGGGAACAGGGGGCGTCACGTTCCATTGCACCGGCACTCAAAAAATGGCAAACGCTCGACGGCTCTGCGTGGAATGAGCCACTTTTGCAGCGCCCGATACATTTGCAAACCATGCCCCTATGAAGCTCCTCGACCGCTACATCATGAAGAAGTATTTCGGCAGCTTCTTTTTTACGGCGCTGGTGTTTTCGCTCGTGGCGGTAATCGTGGACTTTAGTCAAAACGTCGAGGAATTCATCGACGAGCAGCTTCCTGCAAGCCGGGTCATCAAGGAGTTCTACCTCAATTTCATCATCTGGATCGATGGGCTGCTCTGGCCCTTGTTCGGCCTCATTGCGGTCATTTTTTTCACCTCCCGGATGGCCTTCAATTCCGAGATCATCTCCATACTGAATGCGGGGGTGAGCTTCCGTCGCCTGGCGCGGCCCTATTTGCTGGCCGCTGGCATGTTGGCCACCGTCCACCTGGTTTTCAACCATTTCATCATACCCGTGAGCAACAAGACCCGGCTGGCCTTTTACCACAACTACATTCACAAAGAGAGCGACAAAGGCAAGACTCGCGATATCCACATGTTCATCAGCCCGGGCACCAAGATCTACGTCAAGGATTATTTCAAGCGCGACACCTTCGCCCGCCAATTCCGGCTGGAGCATTTCGAAGGCAACGAACTCAAATGGGTGCTCAAAGCCGAAGAGGCCCGCTGGCTGGGGCCGCCCAACCGCTGGAAACTGCGACGCTACGAAATCCGCACCTTCGACGGCGAAAAGGAGACCCTACTGGTGAACAATCGCGACGACCTCGACACCACCATCAACCTCACACCAGCCGATTTCGTGCGCTACGACGACACCAAGGAAATGATCCCCACCCACCGCCTGCAGGCCTTCATCGAGGAAGAACGCCAGCGAGGTACCGGCAACACCCGCGTGTATGAAATCGAGCTTTACCGCCGCACGGCCGACCCCGTGACGCTGATCATCGTCACCATCATAGGCATGTCGGTGGCAAGCCGGAAGGTGCGCGGTGGCATGGGTTTGCACCTCGCCATTGGCGTAGTCATCGGCGCGCTGTTCGTGTTCATGGCCCGATTTTCCATTACTTTCGCCGCCAACGAAGCCCTGCACCCGCTCCTCGGCGTTTGGCTGCCCAACATCGTCTTCGGTATCGTGGCAGCTTTCCTTTTCGAAAAAGCCCAGAAATAGCGCATCCATGCCAGGTGAGCTTCAAACCATGCCAGTTCAACCCCATCCCGTATGGGGCTGTTATTGCAGCATGTGTATCCCATTCACTTCGAACAAAACGAATACAAACCATGACGCGAAAAGAATTGCTCCAACTCCAATCACACAAATCCTATCCGTCCATCACCATCACCCTGCCCACCCATCGCACCTTCCCTGATAACAAGCAAGACCCCATCCTCCTCGACGACCTGATCAAACAGGCCAGGGAGCGACTCCTCGCAGAATTCAAGGAAGACGAGGTTCAGGATCTGCTTGACAGGCTCGATGAGCTGGCAGCCCAAATCGACCACCAGTACAACAAGGACGGCCTGGTGCTTTTCGTCAGCCGGGAAGTGTCGAGCTTTCACCGCCTGCCATTCAGCGTAGAGCCTCGGGTGGTGGTGGACGAAACTTTTTACACCCGCGATCTGGTCTTTGCCCTCAACCGCAGCCAACCATACTGGCTCCTGGCGCTCAGCGAGAAAACCACCCGGCTTTTCCACGGCACGCGCTCCGATCTGTTCGAGATCGTTGGTGGTGGGTTCCCGATGAACTACGAAGGCCCCGGCCACACCGAACCCCTGCCCGGAGGCTTTGGCATCGAGCCCTCCAAGCGCTTCGAGGCCTATTTGGAACGCTACTTCCGCGACGTGGACGAAGCCTTCGATGCCCACTGGAAGGAGGACCAGATTCCCCTGGTAGTCGCTGGAGTGGAACCCCATCTGGCCATGTTCCGCCAGGTCAGCCAGCACAGCGATCACATCATCGCCACCCTGCTCGGCAGCTACGACGAAACCCCCGTGCACGAATTGGGCGAAAAAGCCTGGGAAGTGGTACAGCAAGCCCTCGACCAGCGCCGTCGTACCTACCTGGAAAAATTGGAAGAAGCCGTCAGTGGAAACTATTACAACTCGACCATCGGTGAAGCATGGCGGGCCGTCAAGGAAGGCCGGGCCATGGTACTGCTGGTGGAGAAAGACTTCCACCAGGCCGGCCGCCTCGACGACGACGGCTATCTGCTCTACGTGGCCGACGACCCGGAAGCACCCGGCGTCATCGACGATGCCGTCGATGACCTCATCGAAATGATGGTGGCACAAGGAGGCGAAGTGGTGTTCGTCGAAAACGGCGATCTTGAAAAACACCAGGGTGTGGCGGTCATCAACCGGTATTGAGAAAAGGCCGTACCTCTCGACACAAAAAGACCTCGCAGCGAATCATCGGCCTGCGAGGTCTTCTTTTTTCAATCGAAGAGCCTTTCGTAGGGGTTGGTGCCCTGTCGTTTTTGGTTGTCGGCAGGAGGAAGCGTGCCCGCCAAGTCGTCCGCTTCATCGAAGAGCTTGCTGTCCAGCTCTTCGTAGTCCACGAGTTCCCCCTGTGTTTGGCGCTCGTATTCAGCCTGCAAACGATCTACCTTGCGAACCAGCAGGGCCTTGATGAACAGGTACGGAAACACCAGCATGTACCCGAACACCGTGGCCAACAGCAGCACGATGCCATACAGGGTATTTTGGCGCAGCTGCTGAATGATCCACCGGAAATGGCCGGTCACCACACTGGGCCTGATGACCAGCGCCGCAATGAGCAGCAGCGGAGCCGTCCACATCAGCAAGATGAACACACCCCGCACCACGAAGAGCAGCGCGATGAAAAACAGCACCATGAGCACAAGGCCAAGGATGGTATTCAGGGCAAGACTGGTCGAGGAACGATTGGGCATGGCAGGATTGGTTTCAAGGTTAAATGACGAACAGCTGCTTTTCACAACCGGTCTAACAGCGAATTGGTTGCCATTTTGAAAGGAAAAAAGGGGATTCCTCTCGGATTAGGCCCCTCGATCGAAAAAGCCCCCTCCTCTTTACTCTGGCCGGCAAACAAAACTCCATGCACTCAATTTTTCGACCTGGGTGATTTGCCAACGCAAGAGAAGAAATTCATCGTCCCCTTCTGGGCCGGCCCGGTCCTGTCTGTCGGGCCACTGGCAAGGCTGAAATACAAGCTTTCTTTTGGCCGACCAGTCTGCCGATTGGGTTGGCGCAGCATGAGGATGGCTCGGCTCACACGCGAGCGGCCCATTCAGCCCCCTCTCGGATGGCCCGCTTGGCGTCGAGTTCTGCGGCGAGGGCGGCACCACCAATGACGGTCACAGTCATGCCTGCCGACTCCAACTCGGTGGCGAGCGCGTTTTCGCTTACCTGGCCGGCACAAATGACGACGTTATCGACGGGCAACACCTTTCGCTCGCCCTCGTGAAGGATGTGGAGCCCATCGTCGTCGATGAGCAAGTACTGCACGCTGGCCAGCATTTTCACCTGTTTCATTCGCAGGCTGGAGCGGTGTATCCAGCCCGTGGTTTTGCCCAGGGTGGCGCCGTGCTTTCCCGGGGATCGCTTCAGCAGCCAGATTTCCCGTTGTGGGGGGTCGGGTTGCGGCTTGGTCAGGGCACCCGGATGCCGGTACTCCATGTCCACGCCCCACTCTTTGGCAAAATGCGGGATGCACTCCTCGGGGTGGAGCAGGGGGTCGGCACAGGCGTTCGAGGCCACGCTGAGAAACTCCGCCATGTCGAATCCGATACCACCTGCGCCCACGATGGCCACCGAGCGTCCGACCGGCTTGCGATGCAAGAGCACGTCCACGTAGCTGAGGCACTTGTGGTGATCCTCGCCCGGAATGCCAGCCCGCCGAGGGCGCACCCCGGAAGCCAGCACCACTTCATCGTAGCCCTGCTCGAGCAAGGCTTGGGCAGTGGCTGGCGTCTGCAACAGCAGGTTTACCCCGGTGAGTTCGATTTGCTTTCGGTAGTAGCGCATGGTCTCGACGAATTCCTCTTTTCCCGGAATGCGACACGCCATGCGGAACTGTCCGCCGATGTCGTCGGCGGCTTCGTAGAGTGTGACTCGATGGCCGCGGCCGGCTGCCAGGGTAGCAGCCGAAAGGCCAGCGGGCCCTGCGCCTACCACGGCAATGCGCTTGCGACGCTCGGGCTGGATGGCAGGGAACTCGAGCAGGGTTTCGTAGGCCGCCCGCGGGTTCACCAGGCAGGTGGCCACCTTGCGCTGGAAGGTATGGTCGAGGCAGGCCTGGTTGCAGGCGATGCAAGTATTGATCTCGTCGGCACGGCCCTCGGCTGCCTTGCGCACGATGTCGGGGTCAGCCAGGAAAGGTCTGGCCATGCTTACCATGTCGGCGCAACCAGCGGCCAAGACGCGCTCGGCAATGTCGGGCATGTTGATGCGGTTGGTGGTGATGAGGGGAATGCCCACCTTGCCCATGAGCCGCTTGGTTACCCAGGCAAAGCCCGCCCGCGGCACCATGGTAGCGATGGTAGGTACGCGGGCTTCGTGCCAACCGATGCCAGTGTTGATCATGGTGGCGCCGGCCTTTTCGATTTCCCGGGCTAAGGTTTCGACCTCTTCCCAGGTGCTGCCGTCGTCCACCAGGTCGAGCATGCTTAGCCGATAGATGAGGATGAAGTCGGGCCCTACGGCTTGGCGTATCCCCCGCACGATTTCGAGGGGGAACCGGATGCGGTTTTCGAAACTGCCCCCCCATTCGTCGGTGCGGTGGTTGGTGCGCTTGACGATGAACTGGTTGATGAGGTATCCTTCACTGCCCATCACCTCGACGCCGTCGTATCCGGCTTCGCGGGCCAGGCAGGCCGCCCGGATGAAATGGCGGATGGTACGCTGGATGCCGCGCCGGCTCAACTTCCAGGGTTTGAAAGGCGTGATGGGGCTTTTGATGGGCGAAGGGGCCACGCAAAGGGGGTGGTAGCCATAGCGGCCAGCGTGGAGAATTTGCATGCAAATGCGCCCGCCGGCCTCGTGTACGGCACGGGTGATGAGCCTGTGCTTGCGCACGTGGCGCCGGTTGGTCATGCGCACGGCAAAGGGTGAAAGCCAGCCGGCGATGTCGGGAGCCACGCCCCCTGTGACGATGAGAGCCGCCCCGCCCCGGGCTCGCTCGGCATAAAAGGCAGCCAGTCGCTCGAACCCCCCGCGGGTCTCTTCCAGACCGGTATGCATGCTGCCCATGAGCACGCGATTGGGCAACGTGACGAACCCGAGGTCGAGGGGGGTAAACAGGTGTGGGTATTGCATCTGAAGCGTTTTTGGTTCAGTCTGTGAATTTCGTTATCAGTCGGGTTTTCTTGGCCATGACTTGCCGGCTGCGGACCGGCACCTCCGTTTTCCATTGCCTGAGGGCTTTCTCATGGCAAGGGCCGCAGCAGCAAATGCCGAGCGATGAACTCGAGCACCAACAGGAGCAACGCCGCCGCCACAAAGGGATGGAAAGCCTCCGAGTAGCGCTTGAATCGAGTCACTTCCACGCGGGTTTTTTCCAGCCTGTCGATTTCCTCATAGACCCTTTTGAGCGCCAACTCATTGGTGGCCCTGAAGAATTTGCCCCCGGTGGTTTCGGCAATCGCCTTCAAAAGGGCTTCGTCCACTTCGACCTGGGCCAGGCCGAAGAGGTACTTTCCGTCACTGGAGCGGCTCACCGGGGTGAGCGTCTGGCCGCTGGTACCCACCGCGATGGTGTACACCTTGATGCCGAACGCTTTGGCCATGGCGGCGGCCGTCATGGGGTCGATGTAGCCGGAGTTGTTGACGCCGTCGGAAAGTAGGATGATGACTTTGCTTTTGGCCGGGCTGTCTTTGATTCTGTTGACGGCGGTGGCCAGGCCCATGCCGATGGCCGTGCCATCCTGGAGGATGCCCGGCGTCAGGGAGGCGATGCGTTCGATGATGGCGTCGTGGTCGGTGGTAAGGGGCGACAGGGTGAGGGCCTCGCCGGAAAACTCCACCAGTGCAAAGCGGTCGTAGGGTCTTTTCTTCACGAAATCGATGGCCATGACCTTGCTGACCTCGAGTCGGTCGGGGTCGAAATCTTTGCTCAACATGCTGACTGAAAGGTCGAGGGTGAGCACGATGTCCACGGCTTCGGCATCCACCTTCTCGACCGTTTGCACATGGCGAGGCCGAGCCAGGGCCACCACCAGGCAGGCCAAGGCCAGCAGGCGCAGCAGGAACAACCCATCGACGAGGCGGCCCCTCAGGGAGCGGAATTCTCCCAGCACACCCAAGGTGGGCAGCAGCATCGCAGCCGACATCCGATGGCGACGGCGCCAACGGTACCACCCCAGCAGGGGCACGGCAGCCAACAGCCACAACAGCCAGGGATATTGGAATTCGTATTCAGACCACATCGGCGGATGCTTGTTGCTGGGCAGCCGCTGCGCTTGCTTCTGCTTCGGCTGGCATGGTTTGGCGGATGAAGGCTTCTACTTTTTGCATGGCCTCCTCGTGAAAAGAGATGTCGGGTTGGGCCTTGGCGAATTTCACCATGTCGGCCATGTTGAGCAGGTATTCGAGTTCGCTGTGCCAGTGGTCGGGCCAGGATTGTTGCCGCATCTGGGCAATGATCTCCGACGTGGTGGCCTCGAGGGCCTCCACGCCGAAGCGGCGCTCGAGGTATTGGCGCAGAATGTGGGTGAGCTCTGAATGGTATTCCTTGATCAGCCCCCGCTGCCACAATTGATGCTTGCGCAACGCGTCGAGCCGCTGGAATGCCACTTCGTGAGGCGGGGGCGGGGGCGGAGCTGGAGCGGGCTCGGGTTCGCGCACAGGCCGGCGCCACCACCACACCACCAAGGCAGCCAACAAGAGGGCAGCCACCGCCAAGGCGTGTGGCCAATAATCCGTCAGGAGAACGGGCTCGTAAATCACATCTTGGATGTCCATCAGGGTCAGGCTGTCGGCCGGGAAGCCCACGTCCAAAAAGAGCGGGTTCGACCAGGCCGTGTCCACGAATTGCCCCTGCCGGAAAGGAATACCTACCCCGGGAATGGCGATGCGGCCGGTGTCCCAGGTGATGAGGCGGGCAGACACTGCGATCACGCCCGTGGCCACCGTATCCCAATTTCCAAAGGCCACGAACTCGAAAGTGTCGTTGGCCGCTGGCCACAGGGGCTGGCCAAGCTGCACGTCTGCGTCGAGGCGAATTGCTGCATGCAGCCAGGTGGGCGCTCCCACATCCAACTGCGTGCTGTCGGCCGACAGCTGCACCACCACTTGAGCAAGGGCTGTCGTACTCCAGATGACCAACATGGACAACAAAGGAAGACGCATGCGTGAAGGCTTGAGCTAAAATGGGCGGCAGTGGGCTTTGTGCTATCTTGCGGCCCGGGCGGCGCCAAAAATAACCACTCGATGCCAAGACCGTAGAAACCATGAACCCGGTACAGCAAAACGACCCCACCTGGTGGCGGCCAGCGATGGCCGTACTGTTGGTCGGCATCGTACAGGTTTGCTACTGGCCCACACACCGCGCCGGCTTCGTCACAGACTATACTGGCCTGCTCGAACGCCTCGAAACTGCTCGGTTTTGGGATTTCCTCAACTCCTTCGGATTCCCCGCCCTGCATCCCGTGTCCAATTTTTTCCTGTGGAATTTCCACCACTTCTTCGGCGCGGAAGGGCTGGGCTGGTACGTGGCATACACGGCCCTGCACACGTTGAACGCCTGGTTGGTTTACTGGCTGGCCCGGCGCTCGTTCCTCGCCTTCGGGGTGGAGCGGGCAAGCCACTTGTCGGGAGCGGTGGCCCTGCTCTTTGCCGTGCATCCTTACAATGCCGAGGCTGTGGTGTGGCGGGTTTGTTTCAATCACCTGTTCACGGCCACGCTGGTCTTGCTTTCTCTCAGGCAGGCCGTTGAATATCTGGAGCAGGGACGGGCAGGCATTCCGTGGAAGCTCTACGTGTATTTTGCCCTGGGGCTGCTCACTTTCGAGAGTGCGGTGGTGTTGCCCCTGCTCGTGGCGGTGTTGGCAAGAGCCTGGCCAAGGCGTCCGGGCTCGAGGCAGTGGGGTTGGTTGCTATTGCCCCCCACCTTTTTAATCATGGTCTGGTTGGGGTTGAACCGCTGGCTTTTCGGCAGCTGGGTGGGGCACTACGGCGAAGAGGTGCACTTGCGGCTGACCCCCGCAGAGATGGCGTCCAACCTGGCCAAGTACCTGCTCAAGTACCTCACCTTCTGGCGCCACTGGCCGCACCGCTACAAGGAAACCCTCGTGCAGCAGCTCGACAGCCCACTCGCCGGCCTCCTCGCGCTGGTCGCCTTCGGCGCCCTGGCTGTTTTTGCTTTTTGGTTTTTTGGAAAAATGAAAAACCGGCTGCGCTTGGCAGTCGCGTATGTGCTGGTCTTCCTCGTTGCGCTGTTGCCCGTCAGCAACCTCTATGTGGCATGGATACTGTACAGCGAAAACGATCGCTATGGCTATTTGGCCAGCGCCTTCTTCCTCATGGCGCTCGTGGCGGCACTTAGCAACCTGCCACGCCGATGGCTTTGGGTATCCCTGTCGGCCCTGCTGGCCTTGGGTGTACATTGGCTTTGGCAAACCAACCAGGCCTGGTGTCATGGCAGCCGGGTGGTTAAGGCCTTGCTCGACGGGTTTCGCTGGTACGATGCCTCTGAGGTGTACGTGCTGGCATACCCCGACAATTTCCGTGGCACCTACATGTTTCGGGACGTTAGCGGGCAGGATGCCGCACTCGCCGACGCCCTGCATTACCTGCGGGGGCGCCAACCAGCCGGGCCGCTCCTGGAGGTGGCTCAGTTCAACATGGGCAAGCCCAATGACGGTGTGCACGTCAGCCCCCTCGACACCCGACGCTTCAGGGTCGAGTTCACCCAATGGGGCAACTGGTGGTGGCGGCGCGGCATAGGCTGCGGACCCTATGCAACCGAAAAGTGGAAATTCACACCCGATGGCAATGGCGCCATCGTCGAACTGCTGAAGCCCGCACCTGGCGCCGTGCTCATCTGGAGCAAAGCTGGCCAGTGGCAATCCCTCTCGCTCGAATGAACCCCATCGTTCACAAACGCCTTCGTTCACCATGCACCCCGCCTTCAAAGCAGCCGCTGAAAAACTCATCAGCTTCATCCCGCGAGTCGGCGCCTGGAGAGCCGCTTTCCTCAAGCACAGCACCCCCGGCCACTTTTACAGCCCCGTGCCAGACCCCGATGAGATCCGCCAACGCGAAGCCGAAATTTTCGACCCCTCCAGGCCCGTGCTGGGTATCGACTTCAACGACGCACACCAGTTGGAACTCCTCGAAGCCCTCCTTCCTTTGCTCGACGAAGCCCCCTGGGAGTGGCACCACAAGCCCGGCTTGCGCTTCTGTTTCGACAACATTTATTACACCTGGTCGGACGCCCTCGTCCTCTACGGCCTGATGCGGGTGCTCGAGCCATCGCACATCATAGAGGTGGGCTCGGGTTGGTCCTCGGCTCTGATGCTCGACACCAACCACTTGTTTTTCGATGATGCCATCGAGCTGACCTTCATCGAACCTCACCCAGATAGGCTCAAAGAACTGGCCGCCGACGTGACCAGCACACACCTCATCCAGGACATCGTCCAGCACGTACCCCTCCGCACTTTCGAGGAACTCGAAGCGGGAGATTTCCTATTCATCGACACCAGCCATGTGTCCAAGACCGGCAGCGACGTCAACCACATTTTGTTCGAAATACTGCCTCGCCTGCCAAGCGGGGTGTATATCCACTTCCACGATATTTTCTACCCCTTTGAATACCCGAAAGAATGGGTCTATAAAGGCTATGCCTGGAACGAGAACTACATCTTGCGGGCCTTCCTCATGGACAACCCCCACTACCAAGTCATTTTCATGAATACCTACCTCGAGTTCAAGTATCCCCAAAAGCTTCCTCCCAAACTTTTCACCCGCTACGAGGGCAGCATCACTGGCGGAATTTGGTTGCAAAAACGGTGAGAGCAGGAGGAATACGCCTGTCTTGCCTAAAAGGCGGAGAAAAGAATACCGGCTTCTGCCAACCCATGCGAGCTGCCGGTTTTTTAAAATGAAATGAACCCACGGCCGCCTGGGCGGCTCCCTTGCCACGCCCTCCTCATTCGACAGCCAACCTGGAAGGCTCAGTGCCGCAGGCTCGCTCGGTTGCGACCATCGCACAAGCCCAACTTTTTACCTGCGCCCGAGATGGAAGGAGGTTTTTTAGCGCTTGTCGATTTCGATCACCATCGCCACGGCATTCTTGCCCATGAGGCGGCAACGGAAATGCACGGCGTCGTCCACCTCGAAGCGCACGTCGCGAAATTCCTGGTCGGCGATGGCTTCGTGCACCCGCTCTGCATAGGTACTGCGTCGGCTCCGGTTGATGCGGCTGTTCAGGGCATTCCAGTCCACGGGCTCTTTGGTGATTACGATGGCGATCCGGTCACGGGTGCCGATTTCGTCGGGGCTCATGGAGTAATCTTTGGGGAAAAGGCGCGTGCCCGTGATGCCGCAGTAAGGAGAATGCTTTTCCGTGTAAGGGAAGAGCACGTAACTGGAGCCGTCGGTGTCTTCGCCGAATACGTACACGTTGCATTCGATGGAGTTGCGAATGGCCACCTTGAAATGGTCGTCGGGGCTGAGGGTTGAGCGCGTGCGGAAGATTTTGTTGCCGACGGTGTACAGGGGGATGAGTCGCTGGGTTTCGTTGTTCACCAGTCCGAACGTGACGTCGAGGAGCTCGGGGTCGAATTTTTCCCCCTGGCCCATGGGGAAAATGCCGTAGGCCTCTTTGGTGAAATATTCGAAATCGCGATAGCCCACCCATGCGATGCCGTCTTGCCCCCACTCGGGGCCCCACGAGTTCATGATTTGGAAGGCCTGGCGGCTATCGTCGTAGCCGATGACGCACATGGCGTGGCCGCTGAAGCCATGGCCACTGTAGTCGCGTTGGGTAGGTCGCCAGGTACTGCGGCCGACCATCTGGTGCATGAACGATCCGCCCACCATCATGCCGATGACGACGGGGGCGCCCTGGGCGAGGTGCTGCTTGATGGCATTGATGTCCACGCCGTAGTTGGAGGCTCCCTTGCTCAGACGGGTGTAGCCTTTGATGCGGTATCGAGCAGCCTCGGCGAGCTGCTCCGGGGTGGGCCGACGGCTGCAGGAGCGCTCGTCGTAACCAAAGCGTGACAGGGGCAGGTCGCCGCGTTCGTGCAAAACATCCATGGCGTGGTTCATGTAGGCCCCCTGGCAACCGCTCAGGGCAATCTGGTTGTACAGGAAAGCCGGGCTGAAAGCCACGTCGTCGGGGTTGGCGCCGGTGGCCATGGCTTCCAGGATGGTGCGGGCCGCATAGGAACTCGCCCAACCTACGCAAGAGCCCTGCGCACCCTGGTGCAACCTGCGCGGCGCATAGCGCAGCAGCGACACCGAGGCCGGTAGCCGGTTGGAAAAGCTGACCAGTGCCACCGAAGACAAGGGCTCGAAGACCGAAGCCTTGTCGTATTCCTCCTCGCTCAGCAAAGCGCCGAAGGAGAACGTCTCCACCTGCGCCGTTTCATCATCATCATCGAAATCGGGTTCCCACTTGCAGCCCTCGCAGCCCCCGAGGTAATACCAGATCGCTCCCACTGCCACTACAACCAGCAACAGCTTGGGTTTGCGAAACAGAAACATCAGCAACAGAGGCAGCAATCGCATCAATGCACCACTCGTGCGGTCGTCGGTCCGTTCCTTTGGCAGCCTCGACGGCTCGTTCTTCTGCGGGTCTTTCTCCATTCTGATCGGCATGGCGGAAAATATTTTGCTCGATGAATTTCACGCTCTACCTAAAAGCAGCAAGGATGAAATGGGTCGCCCCTCCTCGCTCCCAAGCGATTTCTTTCCTGAAACTCCTGTTTTCAAATAAACTGGCTCGATGCCCGTGGCCCGCCGACCTCAGCCTTTCGAATGCAGGGCCAGGCGATTGCCCTCACTGTCGAGGAAAAGAGCCATGTAGCCGTATTCGGGTGAAATCATCTTTTTGGGCTGCAACACCTGGCCACCAGCATCTTCCACACGCCCCAACACCTCCTGCAAGTCCGGGTTGGCGTCGAGGTAAACCACCGGCCCCTCGGTGCCCGGCTTGTAGTGCGCTCCAAAACAGATGGCCACACCTACATCCCTGTGAGGGAAGATGCCCATTTTGAAACCACCGAAATCCATGACCTCGATTTTCATTTCATAAATGGCCTCGTAAAAGCGCCGGGCGCGCTCGAAATCGACCACGGGGATTTCAATCCATTCACACCATTTGCGGGCGCTGTCGCTCGATTGATTTTGCATCTGATGGGCGTTTGAGTGGGTGCGGCTTGGCGGGCCGGCGCCTCGGCATGCGCATGGAGGGCCCCGGCCATCGGCTCATCTGCGGAATCATTCGTCGTAGATGGGACGCAAGATAAAAATTCGAAGTCACGCTGCATGGGCGAGAGCTGGCGAGTAGTGAGGCTGCCCGCCGCACCACTCGCTGCCATGCCTCTGCTTTCAGGGCTTATGGCGTACCTTTGCCGCCTTTTGAAAATTGCCGTCCAATGGGCGGTGAGCCAAAACGTACGCTACGCACATGTCCTTGCAAAAAGAAATCGCACGCCGCAAAACATTCGGCATCATCTCGCACCCAGATGCCGGCAAGACCACCCTGACCGAAAAGTTGCTCCTCTTCGGCGGAGCCATCCAGGTGGCCGGTGCCGTCAAAAGCAACAAGATCAAGAAGACCACGGTGTCGGACTTCATGGAAATAGAAAAACAGCGGGGTATCTCGGTGGCTACCTCCGTCATGGCCTTCGAATACCGCGACCTCAAAATCAACATCCTCGACACGCCGGGTCACCAGGACTTTGCCGAAGACACCTACCGCACCCTTACAGCCGTCGACAGCGCCATCGTCGTCATCGACGTGGCAAAGGGCGTGGAGCCTCAGACCGAAAAGCTCGTCAACGTCTGCCGCATGCGCGACACGCCCATCATCATCTTCATCAATAAACTGGACCGGGAAGGCAAAGACCCCTTCGTGCTCCTGGATGAAATCGAGCAAAAGTTAGGCATCACCGTGTCGCCTTTGAGTTGGCCCGTGGGCATGGGGCGCACCTTCCAGGGCGTGTACAGCCTCTACGAACAAAAACTGGTGCTCTTCCGGCCCCACGGCAAGCAGCGCGAGGAAGACACCATCGAGTTCAGCGACCTTGCGGACTCCCAACTCGAACACCACCTCGGCCAACGCCCTGCCAACACGCTGCGAGAAGAAGTGGACATGGTGCAACAGGTGTACCCCGCCTTCGAAAAAGAGGCCTACCTCCGCGGGCAACTCTCACCGGTCTTCTTTGGCAGCGCCATCAACAACTTCGGCGTGCGCGAAATGCTCGATTGTTTCGTGGACATCGCTCCCACACCGCGCCCCCGCCCCGCCGAAGAGCGCATGGTGGACCCCTTCGAAGAGGCTTTCACCGGCTTCGTTTTCAAAATCCACGCAAACATCGACCCGCGCCACCGAGCCCGCATCGCCTTCGTGCGCGTCTGCTCGGGCAAGTTCGAACGCAACAAACCATACCTGCACGTGCGCTTGGGCCAGCAGCTCCGATTCGCCAACCCCACCAGCTTCATGGCCGACAAAAAGGAGGTCATCGACGAAGCCTACCCCGGCGACGTCGTCGGCCTGCACGACACCGGCAACTTCAAAATCGGCGACACCCTTACCGAAGGCGAGATCCTCCATTTCAAAGGCATCCCCAGCTTCTCCCCGGAACAGTTCCGCTACGTCGAAAACGCCGACCCCATGAAGTCCAAGCAACTGGCCAAGGGCCTCGAACAGCTCATGGACGAAGGGGTGGCCCAGCTGTTCATCCGCGAAAGCAATGGCCGCAAAATCATCGGCACCGTCGGTGCCCTTCAATTCGACGTCATCCAATACCGCCTCCAACACGAGTACGGCGCCAGCTGCCGATGGGAACCCGTCAACCTCCACAAAGCCTGCTGGATTACCAGCAAAAACGAGGCAGCCATGAAGGAATTCATCGCTCGCCGCGCAAAAGACCTCGCCCGCGACAAGCACGGCAACCTGGTCTTCTTGGCCGAAACGGCCTGGACGCTCAAAATGGCCCAGGAAAACCACCCCGACATCGAATTCCATTTTACCAGCGAAATGAACGGCATTGCACGCGAGTCGGTGGTGGGATGAGGACGGCTGCCTGCCTGACCTGGTGATCTGCCACCTTACGGCAAACGGCGACTCGGTTTTGACGGCACGCCAAGCGCTGTCTGAAGCAGGGCTGTATCGCTGCCCGTGAGCAGCCCCCTGCCAAGCCAGTCAAAGGTTATGGATAAAAACGGCAATCGTTGAACAGACAAAGCACCCTCACCTCCCCTTTTGCGTGAAATCCCTGGCCATTTCGTACAGCACGCCCTCTTTGAGGGCAAAAGCCGAGGGGATGATCTGGTTGATGCCGGCCTTTCGGACGACGTAGTCTATGAGCACGAAGGCCACCACGATGAGCTTGGCCCGTTCCGGCGGCAGCCCCGGCATGCGCAGGCGCTCTTCGAACGAAGCTGCAATGATTTTCCTGTACAGCTGCTGATAAGCCTCTATGCTGACCAGGCCGTAATTCGGATTGGGTTTCTGCAGGTGGAGCATGCTTTCGATCACTTCGAAAGACCCCGAAGCGCCGATGAGCAAGGGGGTATGGTGTTGTCGCAGGGCGAGGTGCAATGGCTCCAACACCCTGTCGAGATGCATGTGCAGGGCCAGGATGTCGCCTTGGCTGATTGGGTCATTGCGCTGGAATTCGCTGTAGAGCACCTGCACGCCAATGGGAAAGCTGCTGGCCCAATGGACCTGAGCCACGTCCGAAATGATGAACTCTACGCTACCGCCGCCCACGTCCATGATGAGCGCCTTGCCTTCGAAGGGAGGTACGGCCTGCATCACGCCCAGGTGAATCAGGCGGGCTTCCTCATCGCCGCTGATCACCTCTATGTGCAAGCCGGTTCGTTGCGCTACGGCGGCGATGAATGCGCTGGCGTTACGGGCTCGTCGCAAGGCCTCGGTGCCGACCACCCGCCAGCGATCCACCTTCAGTTCAGCCATTTTTTGGTGAAATGCCTCGAGCACCTGCAGGCCGCGTCGTTGAGGCGTTTCTCCGAGCTGATCGAGCCCTTCTTCCCCCAGGTACACGTATTGGCGCTCCCGGTACAGCAGCTCATAGCTCCCGTCGGCCTGGACGTCGGCGATCAACAAGTGAAAGGTGTTGGTCCCACAATCGATGACGGCAATGCGCATAGGTGGGTATCAGTGGCCGGCAGGATTGCCCTGCTGCATTTGCTGGCGCATCTTGGCGGCCTGTTCGATGTTTTGAAAAATGTAATTGAGCCCTTCCTGGGTCATGGCGTTTGCGTAGCGGTTCTTCTGGCGGTCGGTGAAGAGGAAGAGGGCGCAGCCATTGGCGTAGTAGAAATCTGCCTCGAGGAGGATGTCGCCACCAGACACGTAGATCATGTGCCCACCTGGCTGGCAGGAGGGGCCGATCTGCACGGGCTGCGGAGCGATGTGCCCCACTACGTAGGCGATGGCCTTCGGGTCGGTGTGGCTCATCGTGAAAGGTTCGTTGTAGAAAGTAACCTCGATGTTGGTGACTCGCGTGCGGAGCAACTGGAGCAAGGAATCGGGCAAGGTGGGCAGGGTGGTAGCAACCTGCGAGGTCTGCTGCTCGGATTGCTCGGCGTTTTCGGACTTCTGCTCGGTCTGTGAGCAGGCGAAAAGGAGGATGATGGAAAACAGAATGAGCGAACGTTGTTTCATACTTTCGGGTTTTCTGGCCGCCAAGATAGTAATTCGACGGGGCTCCAATTTTTTTACCAAACCCTGCATGCAAAGAGGACGGAGCGTGGAAAGCCCGGCATAAACACCTGCCGTCGTTTCATAAATATTCGCCATGGACAGAAAGCGCTATCACCTGCTCGAGAGTCTGCAATTTCCCGCCGTCATGGTTGTATTGATGGTTTTCGTCCATTTCGTGAAGACCTTTTTTTGGCATGGGATGTACCGGTTGGGCATTTTTCCCCGCGAGGTGGATGGAGTCTGGGGCATCTTTTTCGCTCCTTTTATCCATGGCGACATAGGCCACCTGCTGAGCAATGCCGCTCCGATGTTTCTAACCCTGTGGATGATGCTGTACTTCTACCCGCGCGTAGCCCTTCGCGGCTTTTTGCTGATCTATTTCCTGACGGGTTTGAGCGTGTGGCTCTTCGGCCGCTCGGTGTATCACATTGGCGCCAGTGGCGTGATCTATGGCCTGGTGGCATTCATCTTCTGGAGCGGCATCTTTCGCCGCAACCTCAAATCCATCGTCCTGTCGCTGATCATGGTGTTTCTGTACAGTGGAATGATCTTCGGCATCCTGCCCAACGAGCGCGGCATATCCTGGGAGAGCCACCTCTTTGGCGGAGTGGTGGGCATACTGGTGGCGTGGTGGTACAAGGAGGAAATAGAAGCCGATGAGCAACGCTCCGATGCCGAATGGCTGCACGAAAGCGATGGCGAAACCTACTTCCTGCCACGCGACATCTTCGAAAAAACCCGCGAAGAGCGCCGCCGCCTCGGGGAATGAACCTGGGTAGCGCCGGGGTAGCCTGCGCCTTATCCACTTGGGCTCGAACCATCTCTTTCCGAATAAGCCGCAGCCTGCGGTTGAAAGCCCTTGTCGATTCATGAGCCCCTGCCAGTCCGTACCTCTCACCTTCCCATTGGGCACAAAAAAAGCTGAAGAGTAAAACCACTCTTCAGCTCGCTTGCAGATGTTCTAACAGGTGTGGGTCTCAGAAAGCAGCCCTGGGCGGACTGGCTCTGAGTTGGAAAACCTTGCGTAGTGGTTTCAGGATGGTAGTCAGGGGCGAGGGATGGAGCTTGTTCTTTTTCCAAGCCAGGCGATCCTCGAGGTTGGCGATGAGGCGGCTTTCGATCCAGCGATTACCGGCCCCGCCCACGCGCATCTTGACCATGCAGAAGTCGAGGTAATGAGCGGAAATGCGGTGTTTGTAAAGCAGGCGCAATATGAGCTCATAGTCTCCAGACAATCTGAAAGCGGGGTCGAAAGCACCGTACTTGTCGAGGATGGACTTCTTGACGAAAAAAGTGGGATGCGGGGGCATCCAGCCACGGCGAAAGCTTCTCGCCGTGTAGCGTCCCGCTTTCCAGTAGCGAACCACCTTTTTTGGATCTTCATTGGAGACATAGCACAAGTCGCCGTACACGGAATCGACGTCCAATTCCAAAAAGGCCCGACCTACGGCCTCGAGCACCTTATTGGAGGTGTACACGTCGTCGGCATTGAGAAAGCCAATGACATCACCGGTGGCCAATCGGACTCCCTTGTTCATGGCATCGTAAATGCCGTAATCGGGCTCGCTGATGAAATGTGCGATGGAATCCTCGTACTTCCTTGCGATATCTTGGGTACCGTCCGTTGAACCTCCATCTATGATGATGTACTCGATTTCCGGCCAAGTCTGGGAAAGTACTGAGCGAATCGTGTCTTCAATGGTCTGAACACTGTTGTAACTCACGGTTACCACTGAAATCTTCATGAGTGCTGGGGTTTGATAGTGTTTGGATATTCAAATGGCTAAATCGGTCAAGGATACAGGACAGGGTCTTCAAAGCAGTATTTGCCTGAATTTGTCTGCGAGATTGGGATGAAGGCAGGGTAGATGAGACAGTGAACAAATAGAGTCTGTCAAAAGGGTAGCCAAAGGTATGTGCTTTTCTTGGGAAATTCCGAAGGATGTACCCGCTTTCTTGGACGATATGGTGAAAATCCCCAAAAAGGATGATCAATTTCCAAGGGGTTGACGACTGATGATGAAATTTTCCAAAACGAGCAGATCCATTTGAGTGCGCAGGAAGCAGTCGAGCGCGTGGGCGGGATCGTTGACGATGGGTTCGTTTTCGTTGAACGAGGTGTTGAGCAACACCGGCACGCCGGTTTTTTGATAAAATCGTTCGATGAGCTTGTAGTATCGCTGGGCACTTTCCCTGGAAACGGTTTGCAACCTGCCGGTGCCATCGACGTGGGTGACGGCGGGGATGGCAGCCCGCTTGTCTGCTTTGATGGGGAAGACCTTTTCCATGAACGGCACCTCGTCATCTTTTTCGAAATACTCGGCGGTAAACTCCCTGAGGATGGAAGGGGCAAAAGGGCGGAAACTCTCCCGTCGCTTGATTTTCATATTGAGCAAGTCTTTGGCGTCGGCGCGCCGGGGGTCCACCAGGATGGAGCGATTGCCCAAGGCGCGAGGACCAAACTCGGCCCGACCCTGGAACCATCCGACCACCTTGCCCGCCATGAGAGCATCGGAAACGACGTCGATGAGTTTGTCTTCATCGAAGCGATAGCGATGGTAGCCATTGAGGGATTGGCTGTCCAGGAAAGCCTCGATTTGCTCCACACTGAAATGGGCACCCGTATAGGGTTGAGGTCGATAGGTCAGGCGGGGCTTGCCCAGGAGGTGGTGATAGACGTACAGGGCGGCGCCGGCAGCCGTTCCAGCGTCGTGCGCGGCAGGAGGTATGAAGACGCGCTGGAATGCCGTGTTGGAAGTGATTTTGCCATTGGCGACGGAATTCTGCGCCACCCCCCCGGCCAGGCACAAGTAAGGCAGGCCAGTGCGGCGGTGCAGGTCTTCGGCCATGTGAAAGATGACCTCTTCGGTGACGCGCTGTACAGAGGCGGCCAAATCCTTGTGGTACTCCGTCAGCGATTCCCCCTTTTGGCGGGGCGGACCAAATTCGTCGATGAACACCTTGCTGAACATGGGCTTGACGGTGGGTATGCCATTTTCCAGCGTCATCCAGTCGGCTGTGCGAAGCCTGCTGAAATAGCGCAGGTCCAACTTGAACAGACCGTTGGGTAACAACTGGATGAGCTTGCGGACTTTTTCCACGTACAAAGGCTTGCCGTAAGGCGCCAGGCCCATCACCTTGTACTCGTCGCCATAGTGCGGAAAGCCGAGGAATTGCGTGAACATGGTGTAGAAAAAGCCAAGCGAATGGGGGAAGGTCACGCTGTCGAAGCACTCGATGCGCGTGCCTCGCCCTCGGCCCCGGCGCACCGAGCTGAAATCGCCCATGCCATCGATGGAAAGCAAAGCGGCCTCCTCGAAGGGGGAGGGATAGAAAGCGCTGGCCATGTGGCACCGGTGGTGTTCGATGAAATGCACCTTTGGCAGCGGCCCGGCGTGCCCAAGCTGTCGGGCCAGGTCGCTGACGATGCTGCGCACACCGCCAATGTGACTGGTGCGCCGGCGTATGGAGGAAATGGGCATGCCCTGCCGCAAGGCATACCACACCTTGTGCAGCATTTTCGCCCACGGATTCCTGCTCACCGCAATGACGTCCACATCGCCGAGATGGATGCCGGCATCTTCGAGGCAAAACCGGGTGGCCTGTACGGGCAGGCCTGCCCAATGTTTGACACGCACGATTCGCTCCTCTTCGGTGGCTGCGAGCAGTTCGCCATCGCGGTACAGACTGGCCGAGGCGTCGCCGTGGTAGGCATTGATACCAAGGATATACATGGATTTGGATTTTTGAGTGCCGACTGGGAAAGGCAGCCGGAAGGTGAGAGGGGTTTATGGTTTGAGTGCCGTGTGCTGGTCGGGTGGAGGTGCCGTGTTGGCGGGCCGAGGATATTGAGCGTTCGGGGCCTGCTTGGCTGCCGCTTCGAGCATTTCCTCGATTTTGACATCCACCAGCAGGCGGTACCAAAATGCCTGCAAGAAGTGGAACACGAATCCCTGTCGGCCATCGAGAAAGCCGAGCCGGAAGAAATAGCGCCAAGTGAAGTACAGGAAGGGGCGCAAATACAAAGGCATGCGAAACCACAGGGATTTCAGCCAGCGGATGCGTTGGTCGGGGTTGCCGAAGAAGCGGCCGTCGGTGATGGAGTCGTGTGCACCCAGCCTTCGCTGCACTTCCTCGGCAGCCTGCAGGGAGCTATAGCGGTTGTGCTTTTGAATCCAAAAGCCAATGTCGTTCTCTTTGAGGTTCTCTTCGATGAGGTATCCCCGTTTCCAAATGATGGTTTTGCCAGGCACCACGAAGCGATGGTCCATGTGCTGGCTCAAGTCGCTGTGCCCGAGCCCGGTGCGGAACATCTTGAGGAGGTATTTCGGGAAATAGCCACCATGGCGAATCCAGCGCCCTTTGAAATAGTTTTTGCGGTTGAAGTAAATGCCGTTGACTTCGGCACTCACCTGCTCGTTTCTGAATTGCTTCAGCAAGTCGAACAGTTCAGGGCTGACCACGTGGTCGGCGTCGAGGCCAATGGTCCACGGCGTTTCGATGGGGAAATGCCGCAGGGCGTAATCCCATTGTCGAGGGTGGTTTTCGAAAGGATGCACGGCCACGGTGGCCCCGGCCCGATAGGCAATTTCCAAGGTGGCATCGGTACTGCCCGAATCGAGCACGAACAGGGGTGCGCCCAATGCTTCCACGCTCTGGAGCAGGCGCGGCAGGTGTTGCTCCTCGTTGAAGGTGAGCACTACGATGCTGAAGTCACAACTGGGCATGGGCTCGGTAGAGGTCGAGATAGCGTTCGGTCATCGTTTTTGGGGAAAAATGTCGCGGCACGATGGCAGCTGCCCGCAGCCCTTTTTGACGGGCGAGTTCGGGATTTGAGAAAAAAGCCTCGAGGGCTGCCCGCAGCTGTTGGGGGGCAGGCTGACAAACCCAACCGAGATCGTGCTGCTCGACGAAATCGGCCAGCCCCACCCTGTCGCTGACGAGTACCGGCGTGCCAGCCGAGAGGGCCTCCAGCACCGCATTGGCGAAGTTTTCATTGAAGGAAGGCAACACGAACAGGTCGGCATTTGCGTAGCAGCGATACTTTTCCGCTCCGCTCAGATAGCCCAACCACGCTACCCTGTCGGTGAGGCCGAGGGCAGCTATGCGGTTTTTCAGTTCAGCCACGTACTCCGCCTCCCCTTCCCCGGCAATTTGTAGGCGAAATGGCCACGGCATATCGCCCAACACGTCGAGCAAGCTCTCGAGGTTTTTCTTCTCATGGATGCGCGAGAGGAACAAAAGCACCGGCGGGGTATTGCGCGGGAGGGGCGGGCCGGCCGTCGGCGCCAGCTCGATGAAATTGGGCAGCACCGACGCCTGGGTGAAACCCAGCCGCTCAGCCTCCATGCGCTCTGCCTCAGAGGTGCAATGCAGCCATACCCGTTGCAGCAAGTGCTTGCCCAGCAGGGCGTGCAAGAGCCTTTTCGACAATGGATTGGATTTGCCAAAAGAAAAATCGCTGAGCATCCCGCGAGGCGACACGATGGGCCTTACCCCCCGCAGCAAACAAACCAGTACCGACAGCATCACCGGGATGTTCCACCAGGAATGGATGTGCACCACGTCGAACCGGCGACATTGCCGCCACACGGCAGCCACCAGCCCAGGAGACAAGTGGGTGTGGTCACCAGTGTAGCGCCGGAAGTACTGCACCTCCACCCCGTCCACCAGCTGCAACTCGCCCGGTGTGACGGGCAACTCCCCAGGGCCGTTGGCCGTAGTGGTGAGCATGCGCACCTGGTGACCGGCCCCTGCCAAATGTTCACACAGGGTGCTGATGGAATGGATGGGGCCGCCATACACCCAGGCGGGTTTGTAGGTCGGTATGACGTGGAGAATTTTCAAAGGGAGGATTATGGAGATTATGGGATTATGGAGCCTGCCTGTCCGTCTCAGACGGGCCTGTCCGTCTCAGACGGGCCTGTCCGTCTCAGACGGGCCTGTCCGCCCACAGACGGGCCTGTCCGGGCAAGCTCATCCCTCACCCCCCATCGCTCACCCCTGGCTTAAGGAGGCAGACCTCTCCGGCAAGCGTCGAGGGGCGCCGGATGGTTACCAAGGTTTTTCGAGGTCTTCAGGTGAGTAGGCGTGGTTGCGTTCGGACCAATAGCTTCCCTCGGCCTTCCGCTTCAGCTGGAGCTTGTCGGTGTGGAAAAGCCTGTACACGAAGGCCACCACCGTCAACACCCCAAAGAACACGATGCTCAGAATGACCCTCGACATCACCCAGCCCAGCCCTTCGGCCAGCTTGAACCAGGCCCAATGCAGGCCAGCAGCCACGCTCGGCAGGAACGCACCAACCACACAGACGGAAAGCGCCGCCCAGACCAGCCAGGTGGCGCCGTAAATAAGCCAGAAAACAAGCAGGCCGCCGGCAATGACGAGACAGGTTTCGAGGTGTTTCGAGCGTTCCATGCGAAAGGATTTTGGCTGGAGCTGCATGCAAGCGCTCCAGTCGGGTTCAGAACAAGGTGTAAATGAAAGGCGCCACGGCACTGCCCCCGCCGATGACGAGCAGCACGCCAAGCAACAGCAACACGAAAATGACGGGGAAGAGCCACCATTTTTTCCGCTCTTTCATGAAATCCCACAAGTCTTTCAAAAAATCCATGTCGAATGTTTTGGGTGGTGTGATTGGAGAATGGTTGCGAAGGTATCAGTCGAGGGCGAAAGTCTCTTGCCAGTTGTCTTTTTTGTCCCAGTCGGGCTGGCGGGTTTTTTCGAAAAGCAGGTTGCCGATGACGAGGTAGTCCATTTCGGTGCGCATGAAGCATCGATAGGCATCTTCGGGAGAGCACACGATGGGTTCGCCGCGCACATTGAAGCTGGTATTGACCATGACGCTGCAGCCCGTGCGCTCTTTGAACTTGCGCAGCAAGGTGTAGAAGCGGGGGTTGGTGTCGGCGTGCACGGTTTGCACCCTTGCCGAGAAGTCGATGTGTGTGATGGCGGGCAAGTCGCTGCGTTCGATGTAGAGGCGTTCGAGCAAGGGCAGCTCGTAATAGTTGTCGGGCAGGGTAGCCCGGTGGCGCTGGTTGACATTGGCCACGAGGAGCATATAGGGCGAAGGTCTGTCGAGTTCGAAGTATTCCTCCACCTCCTCGGCGAGCACCACGGGAGCGAAAGGGCGAAAGCTCTCGCGGTACTTGATTTTGAGGTTCAGTTTTTTCTGCATTTCTCTGTTGCGGGCATCGCCGAGGATGCTGCGGGCTCCGAGCGCCCGCGGCCCAAACTCCATGCGGCCCTGCATCCAGCCCACCACGTATCCTTCGTCGATGAGGCGGGCCACTTCGGCGGCCAGCTCGTCGAAATCCTCGTAGCGGGTGAAAGGGGCCTTGTAGCGGCGCGCCACTGCCTCGGCATCCAAGTCGCAATAGACTGGCCCCAAGTAGGCGCCATTCATGGCATCGCGTCCTCGAGGCAACGACCGAGGTTGGCGGAAGTGCAGGTGGTAAGCCGCCTGGGCAGCGCCGAGGGCACCGCCGGCGTCGCCGGCTGCCGGCTGGATGAATATGTCGTTGAAAATGCCCTTGCGCAGCAGCTTGCCATTGGCCACACAATTCAGCGCCACGCCTCCGGCCATGCACAGATGGTCCAAACCAGTGAGGCGTTTGGCTTCGGCTGCCATGTGCATGACCACCTCTTCGGTTACTTCCTGGATGGCCAACGCCAGGTCGCAGTGGTGTTGCTCGAGCTGGTGTTCGGGCAAGCGCCGCGGAAAACCGAAGAGGCGCTCCCATTTGTGGTCGTGCACCATGCGCAAGCCCGTGGCGTAGTTGAAATAATCCTGGTTGAGCCAGATGGAGCCGTCGTCTTTGATGTCCACCAGTTCCGTGGTGATGATTTTACGGTATCGTTTGACGGCCTCCGAGCCGGGGATGCCGTAGGGCGCCAGCCCCATGAGCTTGTACTCGCCAGAATTGACCCGGAAGCCCAGCCAATAGGTAAAGGCGGAATAGAGCAAGCCCACCGAGTGCGGAAAGCGCAGTTCTTTCAGAATGCGGATGTCATGGCCCTCGCCAACGCAGATGGAAGCCGTTGCCCACTCGCCCACGCCGTCGAGCGTCAAGATGGCGGCCTTTTCGTAGGGCGAAGGATAGAAGGCGCTCGCCGCATGGGACAGGTGATGCTCGGGGAAAAGCAGTTTCACCTTGCGCTTGTCGAAAGGCTGGATTTTGGCCAGCTCCTCGAAAATGATGCGCTTGAGGAACATCTTTTCCCGCAACCACACCGGCATCGACATGATGAACGACTGCAAGCCTTTCGGGGCAAAGCCGTAGTAAGTTTCGAGCAGGCGCTCCAGCTTGAGCAATGGCTTGTCATAGAATGCGATGGCGTCGAGCTCCTCGATGGCAAAACCCGAGTATTCGAGGCAAAAGCGCACGGCATTCAACGGGAAGCTCGGGTCGTGCTTTTTTCGGGTGAAGCGCTCTTCCTGAGCGGCGGCGATGATGTCGGGCCCTTCGATGATGGCTGCAGCAGAGTCGTGGTAAAAGGCTGAAATACCGAGGATTTTCATTTTGTGTTCTTCGCGGCTTTGGATTTTCGAGATTGGTTCAATCGCTTTTTACATGGCAAGCCAAGGGTACTGTCGGGCTGTGGAACAGGGAAAACATCCTGCTTGGAAGCTGCGAAGGTAGTCAATCGGTCTCAGCGGGTCAGTTGAGCCGAGTCTCTGGCCACCTCCCAGTCTTTCTCAAGCCTGTTTCAACGTCTCATTCCCATGCAGGAGCTCTTTGTCCCCGCCCCTTGCCATTCATTCGATGCCTTGGCGCTCGAGCCAGTCCTCCAGTACCACCAACACCCAGATGCGCGACCAGAGGTTGTCATTTTGGCAGGCGAGAAAGCGCCGCCACATGCGCGCGGGCACGTCGAAATCGAAAAGCCCCCGTTCTTCGAGGCGCTTCAGACGCTCGTCGCAGAAGGTGCGCAACGGGCCTTTCATCCACACCTTCCAAGGCAGGTCGAATCCCTGCTTGGGGCGGAAGACGATTTCGCGCGGCAACAAATCGCCCAGGGCTTCCACCAGGAGGCGCTTGGGCCACTCGGGGTGCTTGACGGCGTCGCAGATGCCGAGCACGTACTCCACCAACGTGTGGTCGAAAAAAGGCACCCGCACTTCCAGGGCGTGGGCCATGCTCATCTGGTCGGTATCCTTGAGCAGCACGTCCTGGGTGTACAGGGCCAGGTCGGCAAGGGTGAGGCGGCTGTACACGGGCAGCTGGCCGGCCTGCGGCACCATACCATTCGGCAGCGGCAACGGCAGGCCGAGGCGCCGCAAGTTGTGCTCGGTGAGCACCTTGCGGAAAGCTGGCAGGATGTCTTCGGGTGCACCCGAGTCACTGCCCGCCATTTCGAGCAACTTCTCGCGCTGGTGCTCCTTGATGAAAGCGCCCCCCAGCCGCACCAGCCCCTTGCGGATGCTTTTGGGAAAATGCCAAAACAGGGGCAGTCGGCTCAAACGGGCAGCCTTGAGATAAGGGCCGTAGCCCATGAACAGCTCGTCGCCGCCCAATCCGCTCAGGGCCACCGTCACCCCTGCCTGGCGAGTCACTTTCGACACCACGTAGGTGTTGATGGCGTCTCCGCTGGGCGTGTCCATGGCCGCCAAGGCCTGTGGCAAGGAATCCAGGAAATCTTCCGGCTTCAGCAGGATAGGATGGTGATTGGTGCCGAAGCGGCGGGCAACCAGATTCGACCAGGTGGATTCGTCGAATGGCTTTTCGTCGAAAACGACGCTGAAGGTCTCCACCGGTCTGTCGGACACTTCCGCCATCAAGGCCACCACCGCCGATGAGTCGATGCCCCCTGACAAAAAAGCACCCAATGGCACGTCGGCAATGAGCCTGCGTTCCACGGCCTGCCGAAGCAATTCACGCACACGGGCGCGTGCCCTCACCGGGTCGGCTTCAAAGGGGGGCTGAGGCCTCGGCAGCCAGTACCTGTGCCGCTGGAAACGCCCCTGCCGAAAGACGGCCCACTCACCAGGATGCAGCTGTTCGATGCCCTCGATGAGCGTATGCGGCGGATGGACGGCCTGGTAGGCCAGGTAACATCCGAGCGACTCCACCCTCAGCCGCGCCGGCAAGGCTGCACCATGCAACAAGGCCCGCAATTCGGAAGCGAAATAGCACAACCCACCTTGCAGCGAAAAATACAGCGGCTTGATACCAAGCCGGTCGCGCACCAAGAAGAGAGAACCCTCCTGTGCATCCCAGATGGCAAAGGCAAACATGCCGTTGAAACGCTCCACACAGGCAGGACCCCAATGTGCATAGGCAGCCAGAATGACCTCCGTGTCGCAATGCGTTCGGAACGGGTAGCCCGCCAGCTCCTCGCGCAGCTCACCAAAGTTGTACACCTCGCCGTTGTACACGATGGTGTACCGCCCCGTGACGTCGGTCATGGGCTGGTTGGCAGCCTCGCTTAGGTCGATGATGCACAGGCGCCGATGCCCCAAACCCACTTCATCGGCATAGAAAAATCCTTCGGCATCCGGGCCTCGATGGGCCAACGAGCGCGTCATGCGCTCCACCTTTTCCCTGCGAAGGGCGGCGTCCATATTGCCCGCAATGCCAGCTATTCCACACATGAGCTCGAGTCAGTATTTACGATGCGAGGAGTTGAGGAGTTGAGGAACTGAAGAACTGAGGAACTGAGGAACTGAAGAACTGAGGAACTGAGGAACTGAGGAACTGAAGAACTGAGGAACTGAAGAACTCCTGTCTGCCGACCCGCCTGTCTGTCGACAGACAGGTCTGGCCGACGGACAGGCAGGCAGGGAGGAACTGAGGAACTGAGGAACTGAAGAACTGAAGAACTGAGGAACATCCGTCACGTCCGTCACGTCTGTCACGTCCGTCACGCCCGTCACGTCTGTCACGTCCGTCACGCCCGTCACGCCCGTCACGTCTTTCACGCCCGTCACGCCAGTCACGTCCGTCACGCCCGTCACGCGTCACGCGCCACGCTCTCATACACCTGATAGTACAAATTGGCCACGTGGTCGGGGTCGAATCGGCGGACGTTTTCGAAGCCATTCCGTATGAGCTGCTCGCGGTAGTCATCCGCTTCGATGATGCGCAGCACGCCCTGGCGAATGTCTTCCACGTCGTAGGGGTTCACCAGGCAGGCAGCGTTGCCAGCCACCCAGGGCATGGAGGTCACGTTGCCAGTGAGCACCGGCCTGCCGGTGGCGTTGGCCTCGAGGATGGGCATGCCAAAACCCTCGTAAGTGCTGGCAAAGGCGAGCATGTCGCACTGCCTGTATTTTTCCACGATTTCCTCGAAGGGAATGCTCCAGGCGTTGTCGTAGTCGATGCGATGCCTGGCCAACAGTGCTTTTTGTTCGTCGCTGAGCTGGCCGATGATGGTGAGCTTGCAGGGAATGCCCTCGAGGGCGGGCACCAGCCGTTCGAGGTTTTTGTTGGGGGCGGTGCCGATGTGCAAGATATTCGGCTTTTCCTTGTTGAACGGCTTGGGATTCGGCTGGAAGGCTTCGGCAATGGCGACGGGGACGATGACGACCTTGTCGGGGTCGCAGCCAGTGAATTGGATGATGTCGTTTTTGGAAGCCTCGGAAATGGTGGTCACGATGCGCGCCCTGCGCACGGGCCAGTCCAAGAACAGCTTTTTATACAGCCAGCGCGAGGGCCCCGATTTGACGTGCATGAGGTAGCAGTCGAGAATGGTGAGCACGGTTCGCCGCGGGTCGAGCAGGATGGCCAGGAAGTTGACGTCGCCGGTGACGTGGTTGACCTGCCCTTGGCGGAAGCGGGCCTCGATCATGTTGTAAATGCGGGGCCACAGGCCGGAGCTGATGAAGCGAGAGATGACCACGCGCGCTTCGATGCGGTCGGCCAGGCGGCGGCGCACGTCTTCGAAGATGAACTCGAGGCTGAAATTGCCGCTGGGGCGGGGGCGTCGTTGGAAAAAAACCACTTCGATTTTGCTCATCGAGCTGGGTCGATTTTGTCGTCGTGAACGGGGTGGGTGTCTGGGGCCTGTGAGCGATGAAAATGAGCGAGTTCTTCCTCCAGCAGGATGTCGAGCACGTCGAAGAAAGACATGTCGTAGTCCCAATCGAGCAAGCGACGGGCTTTGCTGTTATCGCCGTAGTTGTCGAGGATTTCGGTGGGGCGGAAGAGTTCTTTTTTGACCACCAGCTTGTCGATGGGGATGCCCAGCCGCTCGAAGACGTGCTCGATGATTTGCCTCAGGGATATGGAGCGCCCAGAGCAGATGATGTAGTCGTCGGGCTTTTCCTGTTGAAGCATGAGCCACATGGCTTTGACGTACTCACGGGCATAGCCGAAGTCGCGCTTGATGTCGATGTTGCCCACTTCCAGAACCTGGCGCAGGCCGTACTTGATTTCGATTGACTGGCGCAAGACTTTTTTGACGAAGAAATTCTCGCTGCGCAGGAAAGACTCGTGGTTGAAGAGGATGCCACAGCAGGTGAACAGGTTGTGGACTTCCCGGTAGTTGATGGCAATCCAATGCGCCGAGGCCTTGCTGATGCCATAGGGGCTCAGGGGGTGAAAGACGCTGTCCTCGACGATGGGCAAGGCGGCAGGGCGACCGTACATTTCACTGCTCGAAGCCTGGTAGAAGCGTATGCCGGGATTGACGAGCTTGATGGCTTCCAGCAGGTAGAGCACCGAAATGATGTTGAAATGGATGGTGCCGATAGGCTGGGCAAAAGAGGTGGACACTGAACTCTGGGCGGCGAGGTTGTAGATTTCGTCGGGCTCGAGCCGGGCGATGAGGTTGATGATTTGGGAATGGTCTTGCAGGTCGCAGTACTCCAGTTTCACCTCCTGGTCGATGCCGAGGTATTTGAGCCCTTCGATTCGCGGGTTGAGATAGCTGCGCACCAGGCCGATGACCCGATAGCCTTTGCCCAGCAGGAATTGACTCAAATAAGCGCCGTCCTGCCCGGTGATGCCTGTGATGAGGGCTGTTTTGCTCAAATGACCCTGGTTTTGTACAACAGCGTAACGCCGAGGTCGAAGAAGAAAAAGAAGATGAAGAACTTGATGAGGTGATTGAGCACGGTGACGAAATCGGTCTCCACGCTGAGCACACCAAAGAAAGCCAGCGGAATCCACAACATGATGAAAGGCCTTTCCTGCCCTTTTTTCAAAAACCAGGTGTACACCCAGTTGAGGAATAGGGCAAACACGAACATCAGCACGGGCGCCCCATAGAACCCAAAGTTGACATAGGCCTCCCCCAACAGGCCGATGTTCATTCCCGTGCCCTGCACGTCGAAGCCACAGAAGCGCATCATCTTTTCGGCCCCGCCAGCCTCGGGCTTGTTGGGCCAGAGGGTGCGAGGTATCAACGCCGAAGCCACGGCCACGTAAATGGTTTCCCCTTTGGCAAAGGGCTCATTGGCGGGGGTGTATTCGATGGCCAGGCTCGTCAGGTATCCCTGGTTCAGCCGCCCCAAAGAGGCCAAAGTCTGTTCAGGCGAAAAAATGTCTTCGAAACGGAATCGCTCCGTGAGCAAGTGGCGGTACACCTCCACCGAGGACATGCCCGCATAATCGCCCCTTTCGAACCAGACCGCACTGCGGTACTCGTGCTTGATGACTTGCAAAACGCCCAGCAAAAGCAAGAACACGGCCGCTCCACTCAACTTCTGCCACAGCCGGATGGGGTAAATCATCAAATAGAACATGCTCAACAGCGTCAGCCACCAGAAAAACTCGCCAACCATGCCCCGCCCCAGGGCCTCCAAAAACATCAGCCCCAAAAACCCGTAGAGCAGCGGCCTGCCCAACCTGTGCCCCGAAAAGAGCAAATACAAAATACCCACCTTGGCCAAACCCGAGAGGAATTCTCCCACGAAGCCGAGTGAAATGACGTTGTTGAGCACCATGCTCACCACCCCCACGCCAAACAGAAACATCCCCAGGTTTTGAAACCTGCTCTCTTCCGTTACCTCAATTTGCATCTGCTCCCATTCGCCCCGCTTGCCGAGCGGTATGGTGAATGCCAACAACACGGCAATGACCGAGGGAATAGCCAGCTTGAAATAATTCTCGGCCACTGGCAGGTAAATGTCGTATTCCTTCATGTAGGCCTCGTCGAGCTGGGCAAACAGCGCCGGGGTGAAAAGCAGGAACATCACGTTGATGAGCTCGAGCACCTCGATGATGACCAACTTCCGGCTGAAGTTCAGCAGCAGCTTCAAAAAGTAGAAGAGGGCAAAAGCCGAGGCAAACGGAAAGATGAAACCCACATCCGTAAGCGCATTCGGGACGATGAACAAAGTCCCAATCGCCACCAATAGAAAAATCCTTGTCAAACGGGCAGTGATCATTCTCAAACAATCTGCTTGGAGGTTTCGGCTTCGGGTTCTTCCTCGGGATGATGGGCAAAGAAATCCACTTCGGGCAACTTGAACCATTGCACCTTGCCAGCCAAACTGAGCAGGGTCATGACCAAAATGGCCGCCAGGTTGAACGGTGTGCGGTTCAAGGCTTTCAAATGCCGCAACAGCGTCAGGTCGCCATCCCTCAGCGCTTGCCGCACCAGCGAACGAAAAGCCTGTTGGCCGAAATGCTCGTTGGCATACATCCGCGTGCGCCAGCGCCTGAGTTCCTCGGGCAATTGCGCATAAAGTCCACCATAAATCGGTGCAGCTTCCAAGAGCCACAGGTGTGAGCCCAGCGTACGGCTGGCCTGCCCCTGGTGTCGCCTCAACTCCACCAATGGCTCCGTGCTGATCACCATGCCGCCCACCTTCGTCGCCCGTACCCAGTACTCGAAATCGCCGGCATAACGGTATCCCTCATCGAAATAACCAGCTCGCTCGATAAGGCTCCTGCGCACCATCACGGGCGACAAATTGCCGGGTAGGCTGCCGTATTTGAACAAATTGGCCCGCACCCTCTCCGCCGGAAAATACCGGTACGGCCGACCGGCTCCTTCATCGGAGCCCTCCTCGATGAGCCGACCCTCCTCATCGATGACATGACAATGGTTGTAAGAAAAACCCGCCGCTGGATAGCGCTTCAAACCTGCAACCTGGGCACTCAACAAGCCTGGCCGCATGCGATCGTCCTGGCAAAAAATCTGGATGAACGAGCCGCTGGCCAGTTGTAGGCCGTGGTTGAGATTGGGAAAAATGCCTTGCCTTTCTCCAAAGGCCACGTAATGCACCCGAGCATCACCGGCGCCCTCCACGATCCGGCGTGCTTCTCCGTGGGCCGGATCGTTGTCGCTCACGATCACTTCCATGGCCACCTCTTTTTGCCTCAAAATCGATTCGAGGCACTCCTGGAAGTGATCGCGACGCGGGCGATAGACGGGTACGACGACCGACACCAAATCTGTACACCTATCTGCCATTCAGCGGGCCTTGTGAAGGGGCTTCGGTTGGGAGACTTGCCTCCGAATCGGCTCGGGAGGCACTTTTTTTCAAAAGCCCCCCTGCCAACAGGTGCTGATAAACCGGTCTGAAATGAGCTTCGAAATTCAGTTTTTCGAAAAAATCCGCCTTGGCAGCCGAACTCATCTCAGGCCAATTGTCGTGCATGTACTGCAGGGCCTCCACCAGGGAGGAAACACTGAGGTCGGTGGCAGCCGTCCAGCGGTACTGTCCCAGGTGCCGCCGATAGTGCTCATCGTCGAAGTAGAGCACGGGCAAGCCGGCGGCGGCGTATTCGTAAATCTTGTTGGAGGCAGTGCCAGCCGAAGAGGCCATGGCATGCCGATCCATATTGAACACGGCCAACCCCACGTGGCAACTTGCGGTCAATCGGGTCAGCTCCTCATAGGGCAAGACACCCGTGATTTTGAGGAATGCCTCCGCTTGTCGGCTTCGGGCCATCTCTTCGAGCTTGCGGCGGTACTCATCGGTAATCCACCCCGCCAACACCAACTCCACGGGCTTGCCTCCCACTTCGAAAGGCATCAGTGAAAGGATCTGTTCGAATCCATGCCCCTCGAAGATATGCCCCTGGTAAAGCAGCCGGAAAACATCCGCAGGAGGGCTGGCTTGTACCGACCGCCAAGGGCCATGTGCAGAAGGCAGGTTGGGCAGGAAGGCATAGCGGCCCCGCAGTCGCTCCATGGGGAAGTAAATTTTTCGCTCCTCGGCCGGCAGGGAGAACACGTCCAGGTGTTTGAAGACCCGCTTTTCTGCCCTGCTGGCAAACCAGTTTAGCGAAAGCCTGCCCGGCGGCACGTGCAGTACGTCGTGGTTGTGGTACCACACTTTGTGTGCAGGTGGGCCCGTCAGGCGCACGAGCGACCAGGCAAAGAGCGCCAGCGCATCGTACACGAGCACCAACTCGGGCCGGTGCTTGGCAATGGCCCGGCGCAGGTCGCGCACGTAACCTGCAAAGAGCTTCACTTTTTCCAAAACCGGTAAGCGCTCCTGCTCGCGCACGTGCATGGCGGCACCGCTCGGCAGCAGGGTCACGTTGTCGGGATAGGGCCAGTGCGTCTGCATGATGGGCCGATAAACCACCGACACCTGCTCGAAATGCCGCGCCAGCTCGCCCAGCGCATTCAGCGTAGGCGGGTAGGCCTCGGGGTGGGCGTAAATGGCGACGATGGCGTGGCGGGGCATGGTCAGTCCTATTTCGTGGTACGCTTCCGACGGGCTTTGGCACCTATCGGCTCGAGGCCCATCGCCCCGTAAAACCGACGGGCGATTTCGAAAGCATCGAGGTAGGTAGTAGCCGCTGTGTGGAGATTGTCCAACAGGGTGGCGTATTCATCGGCTTCCAGCTCGAGCATCTGCCGGATCCCTTGCCGTATGGCATCATCGTGTGCAGCCTCCACGGTGATGCCCAAGCCGTTTTCTCGCAATACCCGCGAGGCACTGGCCCACGATGGACCGATGCACAAAATCGGCAATTGCACCCCCGCATAGAAAGTAATCTTCGTCATGAAACTGGTGCGATAAAAGAGGGCATCGGCCGGGTCGAAACTCAGTGGCAACAACCCGAAAAGCGCCTCCTGGCTGGCCCTTACCAGCTCCTCTTCCGGCACCCACCCATGAAAGACGATCTCCACATTGCCAGGGCAAAACTCAGGCGTGTAAGGGCTCCTCGTGTAATAATGCACTTCGAACCGATGCTCGGGAAAGTGTCCCAGGTTGCGCACCAGATCGTGCAGCAGGCGCATTTGGCGGCTGTGCACCATGCCCACGTAAATGAGCCTGACGGGGTCTGTCAACGTGTGCTCATGGCTGCGCGGATGGACTTTGGTCACGCCGTCGTGGACGACGGCCCAATTGTTCAACCCATACTGCTCCTCCAAGTACTCGCCCATTTCGTCACTCACCACGAAAAGCTTCTCCGCCTTGCGGGCAATGCGACCGAAAAGCCCGTGCGCCCAACGACGAGGAATGTATGGCCGCACGGTCTCGGGCCACAGGTCGTGCACGCTGAGATACACCGGCAGCCCCGTGTGCAATGCCTCACTGGCCAGCAAGGGAAAGCTGACCCCATGGGTGACGACGTGCAAAGCGTCGGGCCCGAAGGCGTCGATGGCGCGGCGTATCTGCCGCCGAGCCGAGACATCCCAGCCGAGGATGGTAGCCAGCCCGGCCAGCCGCCCCAACCCAAAGCGGTACTGCCGTCGACGAGTCCGGATGGCCGTGCTGGGATAATCGCTCGAAGGATACGGCCCCTCCCCGTTGAGGTCATAAACGAACTGGTACTCGACGCCAAACTCAGGAGCGAAACCACACATGCGCCTGAGGATGTAGGTGCCCCCACCCTGGGCATCCATGTGAAAATCTTGGAGGAAAAGCAGTTTCATGAATATTCGCCGGGATTGAGAGGCTGAGGATACGAAGGTGCGAGCCTGGCTATCGGCACAAGCATTCTCAGGCCGTCAATTTGTGCAAGCGATCCATCCAGCTTTGGGTGATCTCCTCGAAAATGTGATCGAGGGACCGGCTTATGCCCCAGCCGGGGTAATGTGCTTTCATCTTGCGCAAATCGCTGTAATAGCAGATGTGGTCGCCTTCGCGAGCCTGCTCGATGTAGGTGTAGTGCATGGGGCGGCCGGTGTATTTCTGCGCCAGCTCGAAGGCCTCCAGGATGGAGCAAGTGTTCTCCTTGCCACCACCAAGGTTGTACACTTCGCCTGGGCGGGGCGCCTCGATGAACATTTCGATGAAACGAGCCACGTCGTAGGAATGGATGTTGTCGCGCACTTGTTTTCCCTTGTAACCGTAGATTCTGTAAGTGCGCCCCTCGACGTTGCATTTGATGAGGTAGCTGAGAAAGCCGTGCAATTCCACGCCACTGTGATTGGGCCCGGTCAGACAACCACCCCGCAGGCAGCACGTGGGCATGCCGAAGTAGCGCCCATATTCCTGCACGAGGATGTCAGCCGCCACCTTGGACGCCCCGAACAAGGAATGCTTGCTCTGGTCGATGGTAAAGTTCTCGGGGATGCCATGGGCAAAAGCCGGGTCGGCATAGTCCCAGCGGGTATCGAGTTCCATCAGGGGGATGCGGTTGGGGGCATCGCCATAGACCTTGTTGGTACTCATGTGCACGAAGGGGATGTCGGTGCTGGTGCGGCGGGCAGCTTCCAGGAGGTTGAGGGTGCCCACGGCGTTGGTGTCGAAATCGTCGAAGGGAATCTGTGCGGCGCGATCGTGGCTGGGTTGGGCGGCCGTGTGGACGATGGCGTCGGGTTTTATGGCAGCCACCAGCTGCAGGATGGTGCTGCGGTCGCGGATGTCCACTTCGTGGTGTCGGAAATTGGGCAGGAGTTTTTTGAGTCGTTCTTGGTTCCAGCGTGTATCACCTTGGGGGCCGAAGAACTGGGCCCGCGCATTGTTGTCGATGCCTTCGATTTGCCAGCCGCGAAGGCCGAAATAGGAGCACACTTCCGAGCCGATGAGGCCGGAGCTGCCTGTCACGATCATTTTTCTCATGAGACGTTGAAGGGATTATAATTCGTGAAATCGTTGGTTCCATCATTCGCAATGTTCGTTCCTGCATCCTTCACTCCTGGCTCCTCGCCCCTACCTTCTCCAGCCATTCGGCCCAGCGATCGCCGTAGGCATCCCAGCTGTGATCGACGGCGGCGGTATTAGCGGCAGCCTGCTTCATGCGTTCGAGCAGGTCCCTGTCCTCATCGAGTCGTCTGATGCGCTGAGCAATGGCATCGGGATCGCGGATGGGGACGATGAACCCGGTTTTTCCTTCTTCGATGACGTCCTCGCCGCCGCTGTTCGTCGTGGCGATCATGGGCACACCACAGCGCAACACCTGCGGGATGACCATGCTCAGCCCCTCTTGCAGGGAGGGATGCACCGCCACGTCACAGGCACTGATGTAGCGGGGCAATTCGTAGTGGTTCACGTGGCCGAAGAACCGCCAATGAGGCTGGGCATATCGGTCCACCGTTTCTTTCATTTCGGGATCTACCTTGCCGATAAACCACGCCTCGTAGCTGTTTGCCGGCAGTTTTTTCAACGCCTCGAACAGGTAGAGGAGCCCTTTGCGAATCAACAGGCTGCCGACGTACAGCACCCGCAGAGGCTCGTGGCCCCGGGGCTTCCACACCGACAGGTCTTGCTCGAAAAAGCCGCTCACACCGTATGGGTTCTGCACCAACTTTTCCTCGGGCACGCCAAATTCCAAAAAAGAGCGGCGTACGAAACCGGAAGGGATGGAAATGAAGTCGGCTTGCTCGTATTCCGACAGTTCAACCGCTTTGGTGCGTGGATGGATGGAAAAATCGATGCCAAAGCGCCGGTATTCCTCCCGCAGGATGGCTTCCTGGTGGAGAATGTGCGACGAGCCCCGGTCCACCACGGCAATCCGGCCCAGGGCCTGCGCTTTCCGTATGGCCCTCAACGACATGCCGCTCCAGCCCACGAACACCCGAAACCCTGCTTCGTCCTTCAGGTTGGCCGCTACCCAGCGATCGAACAGGTCGTTGTACACGTGGGGTGGCACACCGAAACGCATCATGGCCGCCACGGGCACCAAGGTCCGGATCTTACCCACGGGGATTTCCTCCCTGTCAGTGCGGCTGACGAAATGCCGGGCCAGGGTGTTCTTGTGCCGGGCAAAGGAGGTGAAAAACCGATGGAGCTTGCCGTGGCGCTCGAGCTGCTCGGCCAGGGCAAAGGCGTGAAACTTTCCGGAACAAGAGACAGAGACCATGGAAGGATTTTTTGGGCTGGCGCCGCCGGCTGTCAAACCAGACAGGTGAGGCTTTCCAACAATTGCTTGGCCCGGTGGCGATACGAGTAACCACCCTCGAGACAGCGCCGACGAGCTGCAGTGCGAACCGACCCCGCCTCCTCGGCGCTCAGGGCAAGCAGGGATGCGATCTTGTCCAACAGCTCCCCCTCATCTTGCCAGGTGAAGATTTCTTCACCAATGGCAAAGAAATCGCGATGGTCCTCGCTGTGTGGGGCCAGCATGATGCCACCAGCAGCGGGCACCTCGAAGGTGCGCATGTTGTGCGATCCGACATTGTGGGCTCGGAATATGTTCAGCTGGACGCGGTAGCGCCGCAAGGTACGCCAGTAGTCGAGGCCATAGACAGCGTCGCGCACCTCGACGCCCTCCACGCCGCGCAACCTGGGGCGCCATCCATGGCCGTGCACCACCACGGGAAAACCCGCAGCTGCCACCTGTGTGAGCATGGCTTCGCGGCTCGGGTCCGGATTGCCGACGAAACACACGGCCATTTCTTCCTTTTGGGATTCGATTTGGCTGAAGTCCTCCTCAGGTAGTTCGAACCCAAAGGGGAGCCAGCCCGTGTCGATGCCGTATTCCCGTCTGATGCGCTCCAACACGGGGCGGCTGTAACTGAGGTGCAGGTCGTAGAGCCCTATGGAACGACTCACGTTTTCGTTGCCGCTACCTCGAGAAGAAAACAGGAAGGGATGGTCGGGATTGTAATTGGCCAGCATGATGCCCCGGGCCCGGATTTGCTCGAGCACTTCCGGCAATACACTCATGCCCTTGAAAACGAGGGCCACGTCAGGCCGAAAGCGGTCCACTGCATCGAGCACCCGCCTGCCCAATTGCCGGTAAATGTCGCTCAGCCCCAATCGGACCTGCACCTTTCGCAGCAAAGAGCTTTGGTAAAAATCATCGAACCAGTCTTCCACGGGTACCAGCTCCACCTCACACCACTCCGAGAGGTGGCGGCGATAGACCCGTTCCAACGCCCAATGGCGATCCTGACCTATGAGGAGGATTTTCATGGCGCTTTGGTGAGAGCCGCAGAAGAACTGGGGAAACGGCGCCGGCCTACCTCGCGCAACCCTTCGATGATGCGATCGTAGCTGTAGCGCCCGATGATGCGGCGGGAATGGGCACCCATCCGACGGCGCTGCTCGGGGCTCATGCTGATGAAGGCGTCCAGCTTTTCAGCCAGGGCTTGCACGTCGCCCGTGCGAAAGACGTAGCCGTTCAGGCCGGGCTCTACGAGGTCGGCGCAGCAGCCCGTGCGGTCGGACAGCAACACGGGCAGCTGGAAATTCATGGCTTCGTTGGTGGACAGGCCCCAGGTCTCACCATAATCGCTGCACATGACGAAGAGGTCGGCAGCAGCGTAATACTTCGACACCTCCGACTGGTTGACGAAGCCGGTGAGGGTCACATTGCCAAGACCGCCTCGGGCAATGGCGCGCTCCATTTCGGCACGCAAACTTCCTTCCCCCATGAAAACCAGATGGGCCTTTTCCTTGGTGGGGCATTGGGCGAAGGCGTGCAGCAAATCCAGGGGCCGTTTTTTGGGAATGTATTTTCCGGAAAACAACACGACGACTTTGTCGATGGGCAAGCCCAATTCCATCCGCAGGGATTCGCGCTGCGGCACAAGTCGATCGGCCTCCGATCCGAAGCGATCGTTGTCCACTGCATAGGGAGTGAACACCAGTTTTTTTTCTGGAATGCCATAGCGGAGGTAGAACCGGCGGTTTTCGTCGCCAATGTACAGGCAGAAATGGGCCAGCCGCCCCAGTAGGTTTTTTACGAAAAAAGACCTCAGCGAGCGGCGCCAGCCGCTGAAGCGGTCTTCGTGACAGGCGGGCGTTTCGCCGCGCAAGCAAACCGTGTGACCAGCGAGGCGCCCCACCAGCAAGGCCAGCAGGTTGCTGGCATAGCCCCAACCATGCACGACGAGCACCCCCCTTTTTTGGGAAAAGAGCAGCGGGATGAGGCCCAGGTTGAGCAAGCCCCAAAACCCATAGATGCCAGGGCTGAAGGAGTGATTTTTCAAAAACCGGCTCCGATACCCTTCCAGGACGGGTATGTCCCATTTGACACGGGTGCCAAACTCCCTGTCCAGCTCGCCACCCAGCCCGTGGGAGCTGCAAAAGATCACTTCGAGGTCGAACTCCGCCAGGGCTCCAATCTTGCGGTAAAGTGGAGCAAAGTATTGGATGGGATGGGAGTTGAGGAAATAGAGCGGTATGGGTGAAGTGGTCGTTGGGGCCATGATGCGTTGAACGGGGATGGGCTTTGGTCAGACCTCGACGGGGTGTTCGGTATAGACCCAGTTGATATGCGGCCGGATATGGCCAGGTCGGTCGAGGTGGTAGGACTTGGTGGTGGTATCGATGGTGGAATCGTCGAGCACGAAACGGATCACGTCCACGTGTTCTTCTTTTTCGAAGCCCATCTCGATGAATGAGATGCTGATGGTGTAGATGCCGGCTTTGAGGTAGTCGGGCAGGGCCAGACAAGCCAGGTATTCCCCTTTGAGGCGACGGGCGAAAAGCGCTTCGTCGTTGTCGGTGTCGAAAGTCCAAAAGAGGGTTTCGCCGTTGCGAGCCAGCGACATGCGCACCGAGAAGTTGCGCACATCTTCGCGCAGCACATAGCCAATGCGCACCATGATGCGGTCGCCGTAGAAGAACTTGCCCTGACTCTGGCCGTGCTGGTTTTCGACGCTGATGGAGGTGAACTGGAAATGCTTGTTTTCATCGGCCTGGAAAGAGACCACGTTGCTGCCGCGCTCATCGTGGCTTGGGAGGCTTTCCAGGTAGGTGTCCACGGCTTGGTTGACCTCTCCGTCGAATACGAGGTGCCCTTTGCTGAGCACCAGGCCTCGGTTACACAGGCGGCGTATGGAGCCGAGGTTGTGGCTGACGAAGATGATGGTACGGCCTTCTTTGCTGACGGCGCTCATCTTGCCCAGGCATTTTTGCTGAAACTCGGCATCGCCCACCGCCAGCACTTCGTCCACCAGCAAGATTTCGGGGTCGAGGTGGGCAGCCACGGAAAAAGCCAGCCTGACCGACATGCCCGATGAATAGCGCTTGATGGGAGTCTCGATGTATCGGGCCACCCCGGCAAACTCCACGATCTCGTCGAATTTTTGCTCCACCTCCTTTTTGGTCATGCCCATGATCGTGCCGTTGAGGAATACATTTTCGCGGCCGGTGAGCTCGGGGTGAAAGCCGGTGCCTACTTCGAGCATGGAAGCCACCCGCCCTTTCAGCTTGATGACGCCGGTGGTGGGGGCGGTAATTTTGGAAAGGAGTTTCAACAAGGTGGACTTTCCCGAGCCGTTCTTGCCGATCAGCCCGACGAGGTCGCCCTGCTGCACTTCGAAGTTGATGTTGCGCAGGGCCCAGACGTATTCTGAGTTGGCACGCACCGTCTGGTCGTTCGTCTCGCCGATGACGAGGAAGGGATCTTCCTTGCCACGGATGCGGTACCACCAGCGCGTGATGTCACTGTAGAGATTGCCGGTGCCGATGGTGCCGAGTCGGTATTGCTTCGAAAGATTCTCGGTTTTGATGACTGTTGGCATGGTCTGGTTTTTCTTCTGTAGAGGTTGTGAAAATGTATTGTGCGCCTTCGGCGAAATGGAATTACACAGCGAAACGCCGGACAGGTACGCCCGCCTGGCTGCACGGACGGCGTAAGCAGGTGGATCTCGGTTGGGCTTTGCAGCTTTTGTTCGGAGCTCGTCTGCTCATTTCAAAACCCCTTTTAGCGGGGGATTCGACTTGACCGCGGATCCATTTCCCCGCTCAAATGATATCCACGAAGGTCTTTTCGATGCGATTGAAGACGAGGATGCCCAGTAGGACGATAAAGACGGCAAAGCCCGTGCTGTAGGCCAGGTACGACCACTCGAACGTCCCCACGCCAGTGAAGCCGTACTTGAACGTCTCGACCACCGCCGTCATGGGGTTGAGCACGGCGTAAATGCGGTTTTCCGGATCCACCTCGGAGAGCGGATACACCACGGGCGTGGCAAAAAACCACAACTGGATCCCAAACTGGATGAGGAAAAACAGGTCGCGGTACTTGGCCGTCAGGGAGGTGATGATGAGGCCAAAGCCGAAGGCCAACCCCGCCGTGATCAACACCAGCAAGGGAAACAGGAGCGCATGGGCATTGGGACGCACCGCATCGTTGACGCTCATGAAGTAGCCGTACACGATGATGAACATCAACAACTGGATGGAGAACTTGATGAAGTGGTTTGCTACGATGGACAACGGCAGCACCAGCCGACAGAAATAGACCTTGCCGAAAATGTTGGCGTTGTCGCGGAAAACCGCAGAGGACTTGTTGAGGGCGTCGGCGAAAAAGTTCCAAAAAGTGATGCCGGCCAGGTAAAACAGGATGGGCGGGATGCCATCGGTGGAAATTTCGGCCAGGTTGCCAAAGATGACCGTGAATACGATGGTGGTGATGAAGGGTTGGATGAAAAACCACAGCGGGCCCAGGATGGTCTGCTTGTAAACCTGGGCGATGTCGCGCTTGACGAACAGCACGAGCAAGTCGCGATAGCGCCAAACCTCTCCGAGGCGGAAATCGAACAGGGGAGCCTTGCTGGTGATGATGGTGTCCCAGTGTTCGTCGTCGCGGGGCAGGGTGGCGGTGCTTGTCTGGCTCATGGTGTGGCGGGGTTTGGTTTCGAAAGGTCGTCCATCAATAGTAGTAGCCGTAGCGTTTGGATGGTTTGGCACCATTGAGGATGATGGCAGGGGAGTTCAGCTTGCCTTGCTGGGCAATTTCGTCCAAGTTCTTCAGGTCTTCCTTTTTGGTCTTGTTGGCGCGGATGACGAAGACCGTGGCAGAGGCGAACCGGTTGAGCAGGAAAGTATCGGTCACGACGGTGACGGGTGGCGTATCCACAACGATGTATTCGTATTGCTTTCGCAGGTAATCGAAGAGTGCATCCAATTTTTCGTTGAGGATGAGTTCGGCCGGATTGGGCGGGGTAGGGCCGCAGCTGATGTAGTACAGCGACTCGTAGCCTTCCACCGGGTGGATGATGTCCTCGATTTCTGCATCACCAACGAGGTAGTTGGTCAGGCCCACGGTGCCCGGCTTGCCTGTGAGCAGGCGGGTGAGTTTAGGCTTGCGCAGGTCGAGTTCCAGCACGATGGTGCGCTTTTGGGTGAGGGCAAGGGTGGCGGCGAGGTTGCCACTGACGAAAGTTTTGCCGTCACCTGACTCGTTGGAAGTGATCAGGATGATGCGGTCCTTGCCGGGCGGCAGCAGGAAGTGCAGGTTGGTGCGGATGATGCGGAACATTTCGGAGTTGATGCTGCGCACATCCTCCTTGATGAGCAATTTGTCTTCATCCTTTTCGAGGGCCACTTCGCCGAGGAAGGGGAGCTTGCTGAGCGCCTTTACCTCGTCGGAAGAGCTGACGCGGGTATCGAGTTTTTCCTGCAAGAGGAAAAAGCCGGTGGGCAGGGCAAGCCCCACGAGTAAGGCAATGGCGAAATACTGGGTGCGGCTGGGCCCGTCAGGAACGGATCCCGGCACCGGGTCGTCGAGGATGCGGGCACTTTCGACCTGGGTGGCCAGGCCGATGGCGGTTTCCTCGCGCTTTTTGAGCATGTAGAGGACGATCTCCTGGAAAACACTGGCCTGGCGGGAAATTTCCTTGATCTGCTTTTCGGCAAAGGGAGTGCGCTGCACCTGCCTCTCCAGCGAGCTGCTTTGCTGCACGAGTTCCCGCTCGCGCTTCTCCAGGTCGCGCAGAGCAAGGCGGATGCCGTTTTCGAGCGTAGTGCGCAGGTCGTCTATCTTGTTGGTCATGGAGATGACCACGGGGTGCTGGAGGGTGGAGTGCTCCAGGCGTGCCTTGCGCTGAATGACGAGGTTGTTGTAGTCGGTGAGCAAACCGGCGAAAGAAAAGCCGGCGATGTCGCCGAAGTTGGGGATGGGCTCGTAGCGGTTGGACTCCGTTTCGAGAAATTCCTTCATGTTGAGCAGGGTGGTCTTGGTGTTGCGCAGGGCCAGCAGTTCAGTTTGAGCGGTGGTGATTTGCTCGAAATACCGCTCGGCACTCGTGCCCACGTCGGCGATGACCTGGGTGCTGGAACGCACGCTCGCCTCGCGTCCCTCCACGCTGAACAACTCGGCGTTGAGGCTGACGAGGCGGTCGTTGATGAATTGCAGGCTTTTGTCTGCCACTTTGTTTTTCTCTTCCTGTGCCACGATGTTGTACACCTTGACGAGCATGCGGATGATGTCCTGCAATTTTTCGGGTGTCTGATCCTGGATGCTGACGGCAAGCACATTGGACTGGTTGAGGCGGCGTAGCTGCAGCTTGCCCGAATACCAGGCGGCCATCTCCCGCGGCATCTTGATCTCGATGCGAATAACCCCCTCGACTGCGGGAGCCAGGCTGTCGTATTGCAAGGTAAAGGCGAGGTCTTCGTACTGGAAAGGCATTCCAAACTTGCCATCCAGCAACGGCTCGTCTTCCTCGGGATGGAGCAAGGTGAAATCGCTGTTCGATTTCAATTGCACCCGCAAAGCCATGCCGTTGGCTGCCGACCGGTCGCTGACGGAAACCAGCCGCACGGGCGAGCGACGGTAGAGCTCTTCATCCCTGAAGCGCCCTTCCTTCCAGTAAATCACGTCGAGGTCAAGGGAGTCGACTACCTTTTCCATGAGGCTGCGCGACTTGAGCTCTTGCATCTGCCGATTGAGGCTGCCTCGATTGGCAAAGGGTAGTCCGGTGATGATGGTCTCTTCTGGGAGCTGGGAGGTTTGGGTCTTCTCCTCCTCCACGACGATGGAACCTGTGACGGTCCAAACAGGTGAGGCCTGCATGAACAACAGTTGGGCAATGGCCAGGGCGATGAGCACCGGCGGAATGTACCAATACCACTTGCGCAGGCACTTGACGACGAAATTGGCGGTGAGCAGGTCTTTGTTGTTATCCATGGCAAAGGGGGTTTATATGCGAGAAAGGGCGATGACGACAGTGGTGATGGATGCCAGGGCACTGGCAATGGCCAGGGCCCGTGACAGGGGATCCTCGATGAGGTTTTTCTTTTGTTCCAAGGGTTTCACATAAACCACGTCATTTTGCGTCAGGTAAAAATATGGCGATTCGAAGGCCCTCGAAGAAAGGAGATCCACCTTGCCAAACTCCCGCACTTTGCCGTATTCCCGGATGACCAAAATCTCGGAGCGATCCGCATAGGTGGTCATGTCGCCTGCTAGGCTCAATGCCTCCAATATGGTGAATTTTTCGTCGGGAAAGGTGTAAACACCCGGGCGGGCCACCTCCCCCAGTACGCTGACGTGCAGGTTGAGAAAGCGCACCTCGACGATGGGATCGCGCAGGTAGGTCAGGATTTTCGTGCGGATGGTGTCCTTGGCCTGGTCGCGGGTCAAACCTTTGAGCAGGATCCTGCCTACCACGGGAAACTCGATGTAGCCGTTTTGATCAACCAGATAGCCCTGACCGATGAAACTGCCGTCGGTGCCAGCTGGCACCAGGGGCTTGTTGAAGATCATGGATGCCAGGGAGTCGAACGTGCTCACCGTGATGGCCAAGATGTCGTCGGGTTGGATGGTGATCTGCGGAGGGTCTTGTACGTACTGGGCATTGACGAAGGCCTCGGATGAGTCGGCAGAAAAATTCACCAACTGGGTGTAAGGTATGCAGCCGCCGGTGAGTAACAAGGAAAGCCCCAAACCAAGAAGGAAAGTGTGCGAAAGGAAGTTTGTTTTCATGGTCAGACGATTGAGAAACTGAATTGGGTTATAGGTGTAATGGCTTGCAAGCGAGTCAAGCGGAAACGCTGAGTCCGGTCTTTGAGAAAGTGGCAGGGGATTGGGGCGTGTGCGCAGGCAGAAAAGGTAACCTGACAGGACAGCTGAGCGAGGGCGTCTATTCGCCGACCAGCTCACTGTTGCGGGGTGAAGCTCGGCGGATGCGCTTCAGGACAGCGGATTTGTTGGCCAGCTCCCTCAACACTCCTATGTGGGCGGGGATGTGGCAGTCCGAGCCGAAGAAATCGACCAGCCCGGTATCGATGAGTTTTTCGGCGCGTTGCCGCGTCTCAGTGCCATAGTGGCCAACCAGCGACATGAGGTTTATTTGAAACTCGCAGCCGAGCTCACGGATGCGCATGAATTCTTTGGTTCGGAAATAGCCGTAGCGTTCGGGATGGGCCACGACGGGTTGCAGGCCTTTGAGGCGCAAGGCAAAGATGATTTCTTCCAGATTGGGTGGAGGGGCAATGGTTGATAGCTCGATGAGCACCCTTCTGCCCGAAAAGGTGAGCAGTTCCTTGCGCTCCATGTATTCCAGGAAACCGAAGTCCACGTAGTATTCTGCGGCACAAGCCATGGTGAGGCCGGCAAAACGACCAGCCACAGCCCCTTGCAGTTCAGCAAAGCGCTCGAGCAATGTCTCGGGCTCATTGGGAAAGTACTCCGGTCGGATGTGGGGAGTGGTGATGAGCGTGCGGTAACCCAATGCGTACAGACTTTCTATCAGAAAGATACTTTCCTCGAGGTCTTTGGCTCCATCATCCACACCGGGCACCAGGTGGGAGTGCATGTCCACCCTGAGCAGCTCCAAGCCCGTGTGAGCGAGGGTTTTTTTTCTGAAAAAAGGAAACACAGAAAACATGGTTTGCGCAAAGGTATTTGAGCCGGTGGATCCAAGGAGCCTTCCAAACGACACATGGCCCGCTCAGCTATTTGCAAGGCTTCGCCTTCGATAAGTCGCAGGGGGCTTACCGACGGAAGGGCATAGCCAGACTTGGTTAGTTTCGCACAGGGGCATCCTGGCGTGGTTACATGACATACTACGGGCTGTTGTACACATGGGGTAGAATGAAAATGGTAGGGTAGCCCTTGCTCATAGTATGTTCGTTCGATGAAAATGAAATTCAGCCAAAACGCTCATGACTCCAGTCGCAATGAGCAAAGGGGCCAAATTCCTTGGCCCACATCAAAGCATCGTCAATCGACGACCCCTTCGCCTCCGTGATGTGAAATTCTGCATTTCAATTCATGCGTCCACCTGGTGTGGAGCTCGGAACGACTGAAAGAGCTTTCTCCCAGCGCAACTCGCATGAACCGTGAAGAGGCAGTTTCTCTTGAATGAAGTGAGACAGACTCTCGTAAGATTGGCTCTACTGGTCAACAAGTGTAGTTTTCTTGTAACTCAGAAGTCCTTTAGCATTTGAGAAGGCCAAAAGTATGTTTTTTCTCCAAAGGGACGGAAAGACTTTTGTTGAGACCTCGAAACCGGGTCCAAAAGGCACATGCACAACCAGATGGTGATGTCCTTTGCCTCGAGACCCATCCCATCGGTTCCTCAGATCTCCTGATCTCCGGCTGGCATTTTGCGGTGGGATCGGCCATTCGCCACGGGCTGCTACTTTTGTCCTTCAAAATGTTACATCGATGAAAAAAATGCTGCTCCTGGCAGGCGTCTGCCTGCTGACCATCCTTGCCTGCAAAAAGGACGAAAAAGACGACTGTGGCCCCGAAACCTTGGCGACCACCATCGTGGGCACCTGGGTGGAAACCCCCGTGCTGGGTGTCGGCGACGAAGTCACGTTCGAGGCCAACTTCAACGGCCACTGTACCGATGATTCCCTTTTCTCCACCGAATTCAACGGCACCATTTCCAACAACTTCAAATGGACCCTGCCCGTGGACACCCTGCTCCAGCTCGAATACACCAATGGCCTCGTACTCACCTACACGGTCAAGGACGTGCGTTGCGACGAGTTGATCCTCAACCTGGGGGGCATCGGCATCCAGCTCAAGCGCAAGTCCTGACATTGGACTCAGAGTGCGAGCAGTCGCTGGCGACTCGCTTCATACAGCATCACGCCGGCCGCAACCGATACGTTGAGCGAGTCGGTCTGGCCCTGCTGGGGAATGCGGAAGCGTCGGTCGGCCGATTCGAGCAGGGCTGCCTGCACACCCGAGTCTTCGGCACCCACTACGAACGCCACGGGCCCGCGCAAGTCCAGCTCGAAAATGAGGCTTTCGGCCTGCAGGTCGCTGGCAAATACCTGTATGCCGCTTTGCTGCAAGTAATCGATGGCCTGCACCAGGCTGTATTCGCGGCAAATGTGCAGCCGCAGCAGGGCACCAGCCGAGGCTTTCACCGCATCGGCGTTGATGAGAGCACTGCCACTGCGGGGCACCACCAAGGCCTGGGCACCAAAAACCTCTGCTGAACGGGCAATGGCGCCGAAATTGCGCACGTCGGTGACACCGTCCAGCAGCAGCAGAAGCGGCTGCTTTCCCTGTTCGAAAAGGTTTTGCACCACATCCGACAGCCGGTAATAGGGCACGAGGGCCAGCATGGCTACCACGCCTTGGTGGTTGCTCTTGGTGAAGCGGTCGAGTTTTTCCTTGGGCACGTATTGCAAGGGGATGTGGCGTTGCTGGCAACGCTTGCGCAATTCCTTCTCGAATTCTCCCCTCGAGCCGCGTTGCAGATACACCTTGTCGATACTATGACCGGCATCGAGGGCTTCGAGCACCGGATGCCGACCGTAAATGAGTTGTGAGCGCTGGGCCATGGCGTTGAATTGATTGGCAAAAGAAGGGATTCTCGTTGCGATTTTCGGGTTTCTGCGGGGCAGGTTGTTGCTTTGCGGCGAAAATGATTCCCCCAACCCCTAACCTCACACTCCGAATCCACCGGCAATATGCACAAACAGCCCATCATCGAATGCGTACCCAATTTCAGCGAGGGACGCGACATGCGCATCATCGAACAAATCACGCGTGAAATCGAGCGCGTCGAAGGTGTCAAACTGCTCGACGTCGATCCCGGCAAGGCCACCAATCGTACGGTGGTCACCTTCGTCGGTGCCCCGGAGCCTGTGGTAGAAGCAGCCTTCAGAGCCATCCAAAAAGCTGCCGAACTCATCGACATGAGCAAACACGAGGGTGCCCACCCGCGCATGGGCGCCACCGACGTTTGCCCGCTGGTGCCCGTGGCAAACATCAGCATGGAGGAATGCGTCGAATGGGCCCGGCGCCTGGGCCAGCGCGTCGGCGATGAGCTGGGCATTCCGGTTTACCTCTACGAGTATGCTGCCACGCGCCCCGAACGCCGCAACCTGGCTACCATCCGCGCCGGTGAATACGAGGGCCTCGCCGACAAGCTGCGCAACCCCGAGTGGAAACCCGATTTCGGACCAGCGGTGTTCAACCCTCGCACCGGTGCCACGGTCATCGGTGCCCGCGACTTCCTGGTAGCATACAACGTAAACCTCAACACCACCAGCGTCCGCCGGGCCAACAGCGTCGCCTTCGACGTGCGGGAAAAGGGCCGCGTCAAACGCATCGGCGACCCCATCACCGGCCCCATCGAACGCGATGAAAACGGCGAACCCGTTCGCATCCCCGGTGCCTGCAAAGCCGTCAAAGCTATTGGCTGGTACATCCCCGAGTACGGACTGGCACAGGTCAGCATGAACCTCACCAACCTCTCCGTCACCCCGCTCCACCAGGCCTTCGACGCCTGCTGCCGAAGTGCCGAAAGCCGCGGCATGCGCGTGACAGGCTCCGAAATCGTTGGCATGGTGCCTTTGCAAGTGCTTCTCGACGCTGGCCGGTATTTCCTCCAAAAGCAAAACTGGAGCACCGGCGCCTCCGAAGAGGAACTCATCCACATCGCCGTCAAGAGCCTCGGCCTCGACGAGCTGGGCCCCTTCGACCCCAAAAAGAAAATCATCGAGTACCGCCTGCGAGAAGACGAACACAGGCCATTGGTCAACATGTCGCTGCGTGGCCTGGCCAACGAAACTGCCAAAGGCACGCCTACCCCCGGAGGAGGTAGCGTGGCAGCCGCCGTCGGCGCCTTGGGTGCTGCCTTGGGCGCCATGGTTGCCAACCTCAGTGCCGCCAAACGAGGTTGGGACGACCGCATACCGGAATTCTCGCATTGGGCAGAAAAAGGCCAGCGGCTCAAAGACGACCTGCTCACCCTCGTGGACGACGATACCAACGCCTTCAATCGAATCATGGAGGCTTTCCGCCTTCCCAAAGAAACCGAGGAGGACAAAGCAACCCGCATAAACGCCATCCAGCAAGCCACCCTCTACGCCACCGAAGTACCCCTGCACACCATGGAACTCGCCGCAGAAGTATTCGACCTAACCGAAGCCATGGTAAAAGAGGGGAATCCCAGTTCGGTGACCGACGCCGCAGTGGGTGCCTTGTGTGCGCATGCCGCCGTCCACGCCGCCTGGCTCAACGTGCGCATCAACGCCAAAAGCCTCGAAGACGCCTCGAAAGCCAGCGAGCTCACGAGCAAAGCACAGGCCCTGGCAGAACGGGCCGACGCCGCTTTGAAAAGCATCCTCACGGCCGTTCAAGAGAAGATGATGTGAGGTGAAATACTCCTTTCTCAGGCGCGCCCTCCCTGTCAGCTCCTGAATGCACAGCTCCTCCAGAAGGAATACAGGAGCTATCCGATAGTTAGCTCCTGTGAGAGCTACATCAGGCGCTCGGTTCAAGTCAGAATTGTCAAGTCAGAATTGAGGAGCTCAATTGAATTGAGCTCCTCAATTTGCCACCTTGCCCGCCACGTCCGTCACGTTTGTCACGCCCGCCACGTTCGTCACGCCTGTCACGTTCGTCACGTTCGTCACGCCAATTAATCAATGGAAATGACTCCGCAGAGCCTTAATGGTTTGATAATCGAGAACACAACATCACTTAAACCACGCAGGCAACTTTTGCCAAAAAGCCCAAATGAGAAGTCCAGACATCGTCGTCATCTCGGATGTGCACCTGGCCACCTACGGATGCCATGCCAAGGAATTGCTTCGCTACTTGAGGAGCATCCAACCTACCACCTTGGTCATCAATGGCGATTTCATCGACATGTGGAATTTTCGCCGTCGGTATTTCCCCACTGCACACATCCAGGTCATTCAACGCATCCTGGAAATGGCAGCGAGTGGCACTCGAGTGTACTACCTGACAGGCAACCACGACGACGCCCTGCGCCGCTTTTCAGGAACCCACATCGGCAACATCCATCTGTGCGACAAGCTCGTCCTGCAGGTGGACAGGCAGCGAATCTGGATTTTTCACGGAGATGTCTTCGACGTGTTCATGCGCTACTCGCCCCTCGTAGCACGACTTGGAAGTGTCGGCTACGAGTGGTTGATTCGCATCAACCGCTTCGTGAACAAGTGGAGAGAGCGATTCGGCAGGCCTCGCATGTCTTTTGCCGGCAAAATCAAAATGAGTGTAAAAGAGGCGGTTCGATTCGTTCATGATTTCGAGCGCACCGCCGTCGAACTGGCCCAACGCAAGGGCTACCAGTACGTCATCTGCGGCCATGTGCACATTCCTCAAATCCGCCCATTTGGCGACGTGTGCTACCTCAACGCCGGTGATTGGGTGGAAAACCTCACTGCGTTGGAGTACCAGTTTGGACGCTGGAAACTATACCACTACCACGAGATGGATTTCGGGGTGAAAAACCCCAGGCTCGACGTGGACCACGACTCCTCATCGTCAAGCAGTCCTGAGGGGGAAAGTGAACTATTCGACGAGTTGGCAATGCGGCGAAATGGGACAATCAAACGGAAAAGCAGTTGACGCTACTCGTTCAACACGCGATACACCATGAGCACGATGCCGCCGAGCAACAGCAACAGCAACAAAATCACACCCGCATGGCCAGGTCCAAGGGTGTGCACCCCTGCGAGGAATTTCCGATAGAGTCCGAAGAGCAGTCCCACACCGAGAAGTATACCGAGGTATTTGCGAGCACGCATAAATGGGCATTTTTGTGGGTGAACCAATCGATTGGCAAAGAACACGCCACGCCCTCAGATGACCGACACCGCCTTTCAGCCTTTGGAAATCGTTTACATGGACGACCACATGGTGGCCATCAACAAACCCCATGGCCTGGTGGTGCACCGCAGCGGCGAAACCCGCGACGCCACGCGCCACGCCCTGCAACTGCTGCGCAACCAAATCAGACGCTACGTCTATCCCGTCCACCGCCTCGATCGCAAGACTTCCGGCGTGCTCCTGTTCGCCCTCGACGAACAAACCAACGTGGCCCTGCATGCCCTTTTCAAGGAACGCCAAATCGAAAAGGTCTATCACGCCATCGTCAGGGGCTATACCGACGACGAGGGGCTCATCGATCGGCCGCTGAAGAACAAAACCACCGGGGTGTATCAGGATGCCGTCACCCGTTTTCGCACCCTGGCCCGCCGCGAACTGCCCATTCCATCCGGGGGGTTCCCTACCTCGCGCTACTCCCTCGTAGAACTATATCCCCTCACCGGCCGCCGACACCAACTCCGCCGACACCTCGCCCGAGCCGGGCATCCCATCATCGGCGACCGCCCCCATGGCTGCAACAAACAAAACCGCATCTGGAAAGAGCACTTCGGCATCACCGAAATGTTGCTCCACGCTTCCAGCCTGCGCTTCAAACACCCCATCACCGGCCAGGAAATCCTCATCTGCGCCCGCGAACACGAACCCTTCTCACGCGCCCGGCAAATCCTCGACCTGCCACCCCAAGCGCTACCCCGCCCCGCCCACGATGCCTGACCCCTGCCGGCCCGGCCGTTCACTCCCTTTTCATTGGCGCTGCCTTCTTTTTCAAAGCGGTTGTTTGCCAGCAGACAACTTGGCAGCAGCCTCTTTTGAACCAAACATTATTTAAGCAGTTGTTTAAATAAATTCACGAGCCTACATTTGCCCCATGAAAAAGCGCAACGCCAATACTTGTATCCGCGTCAATCGCGACGAAAACCAGATCAGCCGCTGCCGGCAGTTCGTCCAGCAGCTCGAAGAACCCACTGCACAGCTCAGCCAGCGGTTGAGCCTGGCAGGCAATGCAGTGCGGCTTCGCATCCTGCTGCTTTTGGCCGAAGAACACACCCTGTGCGTGTGCGACCTGGCTGAAATCCTCCAGATGACGGTGCCAGCCATTAGCCAACACCTCAAGAAACTCAAAGCGGCTGGCCTGGTCATCACCGAACAGGACGGCGTCACGATCTACTACCACCTCTCAGCCACGGCCAAGAACTTGGTAGAAACGCTGTTTCACCTCCTCGAATCCCGACCAGCTGCCACTCGTTCGACTGCCCGACGTCGCCGCTGAGCGGGTGGCCGAGGTTGGCCGCAACGGAGGATGCAGGCTCGCTATTTAAGCATTCCATTAAACAGTTCATCCGCTCGATGCGGACCCGAATCGTTCCAATCACCAAACTCCGTCGATCATGAAATCACCAAGCGCAACTGGGAAATGGGCAGGAGCTGGACTGCTGGCCGCCATTGCCGCCTCCCTGTGTTGTATCACCCCGGTGCTGGCCTTGCTTGCCGGCACGAGCGGAATGGCCGCTACTTTTTCCTGGCTCGAACCGGCCCGACCCTACCTCATCGGTTTGACAGTGGCAGCCTTGAGCTTGGCCTGGTGGCAGAAACTGCGCCCGTCCAAGGCTGAAGTGGATTGTGCATGTGAGGAAGACGGCAAAGTGCCTTTCCTGCAGACAAAAACTTTCCTCGGCATCGTCACGGTATTTGCAGCCCTGATGCTGGCTTTTCCGCACTACGCCCACATTTTCTACCCGCAGAACGAGGCCAAGGTGGTGGATGTAAAAGCCGAAGACCTACGCACAGCCGAATTGCAAATCAGCGGGATGACCTGCACGGGATGTGAAGAACACATCGAACATGCCGCCCTGCAAGTGCCTGGCGTAGTCAAAGCCGAGGCCGACTACCACAGCGGCCAAGCCATCGTGGAGTACGACCAGCAAAAGACCAGCGTGGAAGCCATCGTGCGTGCCATCGACGAAACGGGCTACAAAGTCCTCGAGGTGCACCCGAACCCTGCCCACTGAACCCGTCCAAACCCATTTTGTACCACAAACCTTTGCCCATGAAGCTTTTCAAAAATCCTTTCGGCAAAAAGGATCCCTCGACCGAGCGCCTTCAAACGCTGCAATTGCAGCTAAAAGGTATGACGTGCGAACACTGCGCTCGCAGTATCGAGAGCCTGCTTTCGAAAATCGATGGCGTTCACGAAGTCGCCGTGAGCTATTCCGAAGGCCGCTGCACCTGCACCTATGACCCTTCGAAGACCGACCGCGAATCCATCGTGGCCGCCATCGATGCCACCCCTTCCTACCGCGTGGTGGGGGAAACACCCCCCACCGGCGGAGAAGACTCCAAACGGTTCGATCTCATCATCATCGGAGGAGGCTCGGCTGCTTTTGCCGCAGCCATCCAGGCCGAGGAATTGGGTTTGCGAACCCTCATGGTGAACGGCGGTCTGCCGATTGGGGGCACTTGCGTCAACGTCGGATGCGTGCCATCCAAGCACCTCATCAGGGCCGCAGAGGCTGCCTACCGCGGATCCCACTCCCATTTTTTCGCCATTCGACCCCGCGGCGTGGACGTCGATTTTCCGGCCCTCATAAAGGGCAAGAAAGAGCTGGTCAATGAGCTGCGGCGGAAGAAATACGCCGAAGTGGTGGCCGATTTCCACTTCCTGACCATGGTAGAAGGACACGCCGTTTTCGAAGACGAAAAGACGATCGTCGTCAACGGCACCGACCGCTACTCCGCCCTTAAGTTCCTCATTGCCACTGGGGCATCGCCACAAGTGCCCCCCGTCGAGGGGCTGGAGGAAACAGGCTACCTGACCAATCGCACCCTGTTCGAGCTGGAGCAACGCCCCGAGAGCCTCACCGTGTTGGGCGCCGGCTACATCGGCCTGGAAATAGCACAGACCTACCGGCGGCTGGGCTCCCGTGTCCGCATCGTGGAGCTCTTCGACAGGTTGTTGCCAGCCCAGGCCCCCGACGTGGGCCGAGTGCTCGAAGAACAGTTTCGCAGCGAAGGCATCGAGTTGCTGCTCGGCCACAAACTCACCCGCGTGGAAAAGCGAAATGGCCACCTACTGCTCCACCTCACCCAGCCCGACGGCCACACCATTACGGCAGAGGAGCCGGGCCAACTCGTCGTGGCCACCGGCATCGTACCGAATACAGCCAACCTGGGGCTCGAAAAGGCAGGCGTCGAACTCGATGGACGTGGCTTCATCGCAGTCGACCAATTCATGCGCACCTCCGTACAGCACGTGTTCGCTGCCGGCGACGTGGCCAATACACCCGCCTTCGTTTTCACGGCCGCCGCCGAGGGCAAGGCTGCCGTGCTCAATGCTTTTACCAGCACCGTGAAAACCATGGATTACAGCGCCATGCCATGGGTGGTGTTCACCGACCCGCAGGTGGCCGGCGCTGGCATGGACGAAACCGAAGCCGAACGGGCCGGACTGCCGTTCGAAGTCTCAGTGCTGCCGCTCAGCGAGGTGCCGCGCGCCATCGCCGCCAACGACACTCGCGGATTCATCAAGCTCATCCGCAACCCCGACACCGATCGCCTGCTCGGCGCCCGCATCGTCGCACCCGAAGGCGGCGAACTGATCCAGCTGATCAGCATGGCCATTCAATACGGCATCCCCGTTTCCGAGCTCGGCTCCAACATGTACCCCTACCTGACCCTCACCGAGGGCATCAAGCTGGCTGCCATCGCATTTGGGAAAGAGGTTTCCAAGCTGAGCTGCTGCGCGAGCTGAACCGAAACGGCCCGCGATCAGTATTGCCGGCATGCAACGGAAAAAAGGCAAGTGATCCAACTCGACGAGGTCGATCGGCCCCGTCGGTTTTTTTTGCCCTTTTGGAACCCTCGCCCGCATGAAAAGAGCGCCGCGCAAAAGGCTGGGGGTAGCGGGGCGAAGCAAGCTGCGAATGTCAGAGACGCCGGCCCGACTCCCCCTGAGAGGTATATGCCTGGCCGTTCGTTAGAAGAAGCCGAAGTGCTGGGCCGCCCAGCCAATTGGGCAGTGGGAAGCTGGTTTCATCTCTCCAAAGCGGACTCCTCCCATACATGGTCTTGCAAGCCTTTACTTTGCGCTCATTTTGGACACGTCCACCTCATCCAACCCTTCGAGACCATGCAAGAGCTTGAAACGCTTTTCGAGACATTCGTGGAGGGTGTGCTGGAGCGGAACTACGCCGTCATCGACGATTTTCTGCCGGCGCCGCTCGTGACCTCCTTGCGCCACAACCTGCTGCACCGCAAGGCCGAAGGCCTGATGCATCCGGCTGGCATCGGCAAGCATTTCACCTACCAGAAAAACCTGCGCGTGCGGGGCGACCTCATCAGCTGGATCGATGAGCACCCAGCAGATCCCTCGGAAGTGGCGTTCATTCAGCGAGTCGAACAGCTCATCCAATACCTCAACCGCACGTGCTTCACGGCGCTGAACGGCTTCGAATTCCACTACGCCTTTTACGATGAGGGCAGTTTTTACAAACGGCACCTCGATCAGTTTCAGCACGACCGCGGACGCAAGTTCACGTTGGTGACCTACCTAAACGAGGATTGGAAAGAGGCCGACGGGGGGCAGCTGGTGCTCTACCTGCCGGAGGGCACACAGGAAGTGCTTCCGCTGGGTGGCAGGGCGGTCTTCTTCAAAGCCGATGAAATAGAGCACGAAGTGCGCATGGCCCACCGGCCGCGCTTCAGCATCGCCGGGTGGTTGCTGAGCCGCTGATGGGTGGATTCACTCGATGGCGCACTGTAGGCCGAGCTCCTCGAGCGCCTGCACCAGGTCGTTGTGGACCCTGACCTTGCGATCGGAAGAGACGAAGCGCAGGGAGACGCGGTTGGTGTAGTCGAGGAAGACGATGCGCAGGGTGTGCGGGCCGGGGTTTTCGGCCACGAGGGTGTCGATGCGCTCCACCATTTCGGCAGTGATTTTTTCCACGGGCACTTTCAGGGTGAGGGAGCTGGCGAGCTTGCTACCGGCATTTTCGAGCATGGTAACTTCCTTGACCTGGAGCTGGTACTCGTCCTCTTTGCCCCATCGGGGCTCGTAGGTGCCCGAGATGAGCACGCAGTTGCCGGGTTCGAGGAAGTGGCGGAATTTCTGGTAGTCGTCGCTGAAAAGCGGGAACTCGAGAGATGCGTGGAAATCCTGAATGGTAAACAAGCCCCAGCCGGTCCCTTTCTTGCTGATGCGGTGCGACACCTTGCTGACGATGCCAGCAATTTTGACAGGCTGGCCTTTGCGGGTGTCGAGTTCGTCGAGGGCGCAGGTGGTGAAGCGCTCCACTTCGAGGCGGTATTCGTCGAGGGGGTGTCCGCTGATGTAGATGCCTGTGACTTCCTTTTCTTTTTCGAGCTGTTCGATGAGGGGCCAGGGTTCGGCCTGGGGCGGTTCGGGCTCCTGGATGTCGAAGGCGCTGATGTCGCCGAAGAGGCTGGTTGCAGCGGTGATTTGTCGCTGTTGGTAATCGGCACCGAAGCGGAGCAAGTGTTCGATGTAGGTGTCATACTTGCCACTGGGGGCAAAGAATTGGGCCCGGTGGATGTTTTCGAAGCGGTCGAATGCGCCCCCGAGCACGAGGCTTTCCATGACCTTTTTGTTGACGGAGCGGGTGTCGAGGCGACAGACGAAATCCACCACGCTGGTGAAGGGACCGTTTTTTTGGCGTTCGGCGAGGATGGCCTCGACGGGGCCTTCGCCCACACCTTTGAGTGCCGACAGTCCGAAGCGGATCTGGCCTTTGTCGTTGACGGTGAAGTCGGATTGAGACTCGTTGATGTCAGGCCCGAGCACATCTATGCCCATGCGGCGGCACTCGCGCAGGAATTTGGTGACTTCGCTGAGGTTGTCTTTGTTGTTGGTCAGTACGCTGGCCATGAACTCGGCCGGATAATGGGCCTTGAGGTAAGCCGTTTGGAATGCGACGTAGGCGTAGCAGGTGGAGTGGGACTTGTTGAAGGCGTAGCTGGCAAACGCCTCCCAGTCGCGCCAGATCTTTTCACACTTGTCCTGGGGCAGGCCGTTTTTGAGGCAGCCGTCGATGAACTTGGAGTACATCTTGTCGAGGACGGCCTTTTGCTTCTTGCCCATGGCTTTGCGCAGCATGTCCGCTTCGCCCTTCGTGAAGCCGGCCAGTTTTTGCGACAGCAACATGACCTGCTCCTGATAGATGGTGATGCCATAGGTTTCTCGCAGGTACTCCTCCATTTCGGGCAAGTCGTAGGTGATGGGTTCGCGACCGTGTTTGCGAGCCACGAAATTGGGGATGTATTGCATGGGCCCTGGCCGATAGAGGGCGTTTACGGCGATGAGGTCTTCGAAGCGGTCGGGTTTGATGTCCCTGAGCACCTTTTGCATGCCCTCGCTTTCGTACTGGAAGATGCCGATGGTTTCGCCGCGCTGGAAAAGTTCGTAGGTCTTCTGGTCGTCGAGGGGGATTTTGTCTGGGTCAATGCGCACGCCGTGCACGTGTTCGATGATGCGACAGGCGTCCTTGATGATGGTGAGGGTTTTCAGACCGAGGAAGTCCATTTTCAGCAAGCCAGCGGCTTCGGCCACGCTGTTGTCGAATTGGGTGACGAGCAGGTCGTTGTCTTTGGCCACCGTCACGGGGACATAGCGGGTGATGTCGTCGGGGGTGATGACTACGCCGCAAGCGTGGATGCCGGTGTTCCGGATGGAGCCTTCGAGTTTGCGGGCGGTATGGATCATGCGGGCGATGTCGTCGTCGCCGCTGGCGAGCTGGCGGAACTTGTAGGCCTTTTCGAGGTCTTCGGAGTTGAGCTTTTCCTTCAATGCCGGGGAAAGGTCGTCGCCTTCGAGCACTTCGGCCAGTGAGAGGCCCAATGCGGAAGGAAAAGTTTTGGCCACACGGTCCACCTCGTGGAGGGGGATGTTCATCACGCGCCCGACGTCGCGCAAGCTGGAGCGGGCAGCCATGGTACCGTAGGTGATGATTTGGGCCACCTGGTTGCGGCCGTACTTTTTAACGACGTAATCGATGACGAGGTCGCGGCCGCGGTCGTCGAAGTCGATGTCGATATCAGGCATGCTGACGCGCTCGGGGTTGAGGAATCGCTCGAAGAGCAGGTCGTAGCGGATGGGGTCCACGTTGGTGATGCCCAAGCAATAGGCTACGGCGGAACCGGCGGCCGAGCCGCGGCCAGGCCCCACGGAGACGCCAAGTTGGCGGGCCGTGCTGGTGAAGTCCTGGACGATGAGGAAATAGCCGGGGTAGCCTGAATCGGCGATGACCTTCAGCTCGAACTCGAGGCGCTCGCGAATCTGTGGGGTGATGGTACCGTAGCGGCGTTTGGCGCCTTCATAGGTGAGGTGACGCAGGTATTCGTCCTGGGATTTGAAGCCCTCGGGCAGGGGGTAGGCAGGCAGGATCACGTCGTTGGCCAGGTCGAGGGGCTCCACCTTGTCGAGTATTTCCTGGGTAAAATCAACGGCCTCGGGGATGTCGGCAAAGAGCCGGTTCATTTCCTCCTGGGTCTTGAAATAGAAGTCGCTGGAGGGGAAGCGGAAGCGGTCGGTGTCGGTGATGAGGCTGTTGGTGTTGATGCACAGCAGGATGTCGTGGGGCAAGTAGTCTTCCTCTTCGAGGTAGTGGCTGTCGTTGGTACAGATGACCTTGATGTCGTACTTGCGGGCGAATTTGAGCAGCACCTGGTTGACGTGTTCCTGGCTGATGCCGGTGCCGTCGATGTTTTCCATGCCGCGATGTCGCTGCAGCTCGATGTAGTAGTCTTCGCCGAACAGGTCGAGCCACCAGCGCAACAGCTCCTCGGCGGCTTCTTCACCTTTGTGGACGATGGCCTGAGGTATTTCGGCGCCGATGCAGCAACTGGTGGCGATGAGCCCTTCGTGGTATTTTTCGATGAGTTCCTTGTCTATGCGGGGGAATTTGCCGTAGAGTCCTTCGAGGTAGCCGAGCGAGCAGAGCTTGGAGAGGTTCTCGTAACCTTTGCGGTTTTTGGCCAGTAGCAACTGGTGGTAGCGCACATCCTCTTCGCCGCGGGAACGCAGGAACTGTTTTTTGTGGCGGTCTTCGACGAGGTAGAACTCACATCCCAACACGGGTTTGAGGCCCCGCTTGTTGGCTTCAGCGACGAACTGGAAAGCGCCGAACATGTTGCCGTGATCGGTCAGGGCGACGCCCTTCTGGCCATCGGCGAGAGCCTTGTCCATCATGCGGGGAATGTCGGAGGCTCCGTCGAGCAGGCTATACTGGGTGTGGCAATGAAGATGAGCAAACTGGGGCATGGGGAAATGAGGATAGAGGGTCGAAAAGGAAACCGGAAGTTGCGCCTGTTCGGCACTGCTTCTTCCTTGCCTGCGAAATTAGCGCAACCTCCGGTGTTGGCTCCCCTTGCACTGCCACTAATTATACACACCTCCTTGTGGAAAGTGCCCTCACTGCACGAGTACTTTGTGTGCCGACCGAAGGCCCGGCCCTGCTACTTGCAAGTAATAAACACCGGCTGGCAGGTGAGCCACATCCAGAGCCATGGTATGGATGCCGGTGGTGAAGCGAACATGCTTCGACAACACTTGCTCACCCTTGGCGGAGAAAAGGCCGAAGGTGTAATGGCCGGCGTGCAGTACGTGGAGCTCTACTGGCAAGGTAGTGGCCACGGGGTTGTTCAACACCCTGGCCGTAGCAGTCGGGCGGTCGGGTTGAGTGGTGCTGGAGGTGTTTTTTTCAGCCACGCTGAGCGAGCCGTTGGCCGTGCCATCGCCGCTGTTGCTGGCGTTGCCGTTGGCGGCGATGCTGGCGGCGTAAAAGGTTACCTGGCCAGTGCCGGCAGGCGGTGCGATCCAATTTATTTCGAACTGGCCGCTGGTAGCAGGGGCACTGTGTTCGACGTATTTGCGCCCGCTGATGGTGACGGTGTGTTTGCCACTGCCTAAATCGCCCCAGTCGCCTGCCTGCATGTTATCGCTGTTGAGGGCCACGGCCTGGAAACCAAATCGGGCGGGTGTCCCTGTGCCGGGGGTGTTGACGATGCGAAGCACGTAACTCTTGCCGGGTTCGTATTCGGTCACCGGGCTGGTACCGTCGAGCAGTTCGATGCTCTGGGAGGGATCGAAAGCACCGGCCGTGTGGCAACCCGCATTGGCGCAAGTTCCCTTGCTGCCTGTACTGCCGGGTGCGCCGGTCACTTGCAAGTTGGCCACACTTCCAGGGCCTCCCGAACGGCTTTGGAACAGTACGAACAACACGAGCAAGGCCATCACGCGACCCATGGCTGGCACTCGGCGGTAAACCCCGTAGGCCAGTCTCTGCAAACGCGCCAGTTTGCTTGCAACGATGGAGGTGTAGATTTTCAGAATGCTCATAATGCAAAAGTTTTTAGGTTCCATGAATGGTGCCCCAAAGTAGTGGAGTCGAGTGTAACCATGCCGGGCGTCAAGCGAATTGTCAGCCTTGGTACAAATAACCCTGCTCGGGAATTTTCCCCTTGGCTCCTCTGAAAAAGGCCTCGATGGTTTGAAAATCGGATTCTACGTCGTTGGTCGGATGAAAGGGCTCCCGGAAGGCGACTGTTTTGGTTCCCCAGTCGAAGCGGCACATGATGATGGGGATGCCGGCCCCTTTGGCTATGTAGTAGAAGCCGGTGCGCAAGCGATCTACTTTGCTGCGGGTACCTTCAGGGGCTATGACGACGTGCAGTTGAGGTTCCCGATTGAACACTTCTACCATGCTTTGCACGTAGTTGGTGCGGCGGCTGCGCTCGACCGGATACCCCCCTAACCACCGGAACAACCACCCGAAAGGAGGGCGAAACAACGAGGACTTGGCCACGAACTTGATGTCGGCGCCAATGGCACTGCGCACCAGCAGCCCCAGCGGAAAATCCCAATTGGAGGTATGCGGAATGACGATGACCACGGCTTTGGGTACCCGTTCCACATCGGGGTATTGCCCTTCGATTTTCCAGCCCAAGCGGGTCAGGATCCACTTGCTCAATCTTTTCATCACCTCGGGTTTTGCAAATGTGAACGAGCAAAGAAAGGCAATCCCCTCTCAGACCAACCCCCGAGCTTTCAGCTCCAGGTATTTTTCGATGGCGGCCAGGGAGAGCTCGTTGGGCCGGGTCAGCACGACCTGGATGCCGTGCTGGCGCAACCGCGCCGCCATGGCTGACTTTTCAGCCAGAAACTTTTGGGCAATGGCTTGGGTATATATGCCCTCTACACTTTCGGCGGGCTGAAAGGCTGCTTTTTCTATTTCCGTATTGATGAAAAAAATGACCAGGAGCAAGTGTTGGTGAGCCAGGCGCCTGAGCTGTGGCATTACCCTTTCCAATGCATAGCTGCTTTCGAAATTGGTATAGAGAACAAGCAGGCTACGGTGGGTGACGAATTTGCGCACGGCATAGTAGAGCAGTTCGAAATTGGCTTCCAGCGGCCGCTGCTGTTCGTTGTAAAGCTGTTGGAGCAGCTTGTTCAGGTGGCGTGGCCGTCGGTCTGCTTTGACCACCGCTCCCAGTTTGTCGGAAAATGTAATGAGCCCCACCTTGTCGTATTTGCGCAAAACGATGTTGCTCAGGGCCAGGGTGCTGTTGATGGCATAATCCAGCAGGCTCATGCCCTCAAAGGCCATTAGCATCACCCGGCTCTTGTCGATGAGGCAATACACCTGTTGGGAGCGCTCGTCTTCGTACTGATTGACCATGAGGCGGTGCCGGCGGCCAGTGGCTTTCCAGTTGATGCTGCGGTAATCGTCGCCGCGCACGTAGTCCTTGATCTGTTCAAACTCATAGCTGTGTCCAATGCGCCTGATTTTACGCACCCCCTTTGCAGTGCTGAGCTGGTGAAGGGCTTGCATCTCCAAGCGTCGCATCTGCAAAACCGAAGGATACACGGCCACGTCCTGGGCCGCCGGGATGGTCACACGCCGCTGCAAAAAACCCTGCGGCTTGCTCCATCCGAAGGGTCTGGAAAGGTACAAGTGTATGTCGCCGAAATTGTACGCCCCCCGCGATACCGGCCGAATGCGGTAACGGAGCTCCTTCTTCTGCTTGCCCGACAGTTGCACTTTCAGCTCGAAATCTCGCTTCTGCAGCTGAAAGGGCAGCTCATCGATGATCTCCACGTCGAGCGGTATAGGCAGGGCATTGTACACCTGCAGACGCACGGGTAGATCATCGCCCAAGGTGAGCATACGCACCAGCACCCGCTGCGCCAACACGGGACGACTGACCCGCCAAAGCGCCCACGCATCCCGTCCCAGTAAGTAGATCGCCGCCACCGAAGCCCCAATGGCAACAACAAAGAATACCTCGACGAAGTAGCCGATGACGAAAAGCACCGACAAGCTGAATCCCAGCGCGTAGAATCTGAATGTGAGGAACAAATCCCGCATTGATCGATGGTTTGATTCGGCGGCTCGGCCCGCCCATGAACCGTTCAGACCGAGCCGAAGGTAATACGTCCTCCCCAATAATGAAGTGAGCTGCCAGAAAATCTACCCCTGACTTGATCCAGCTTACCTTTTCGGGTCGCCCCCGCTTCATCGCCGGGCTGTTTATCTTTGCGGCCGATCGAGTTCTGCCTATTCACTGACACCAAATCAACCTTCCATGGAAACGCTTGCACAAAAGCAATCTGCAACCCCTACCGATACCTTTCCCATCAATGGCACCGACCACATCGAATTCTACGTCGGCAACGCCAAGCAGGCAGCCATGTATTACCAGGCCGCCTGGGGTTACGAGTGGATCGCCTATCGCGGCCCGGAAACTGGCTGCCGCGACAAGGTTTCCTATGTGCTGCGCCAAGGCAAGATCACCCTGGTGCTCACGGCCGCTTTGAGCCCCGAACACGAAATCGCTCGCCACGTACACCTCCACGGCGATGGCGTAAAAGTGCTGGCTCTTTGGGTGGACGATGCCGAACAGGCCTACCACACGGCCGTCTCCCGCGGCGCCGAACCCGCCATGGAACCCCTCACCCTCGAAGACGACAATGGCATCGTCAAGCTGAGCGCCATCAAGACCTACGGCGATACCTGGCACACCTTCGTAGAACGCAAGGACTACTCCGGCCCATTCATGCCGGGCTTCGAACCCCGCAAGAGCATCTATCCGGTCAAACCCGTCGGCCTCAAGTACGTGGACCACTGCGTCGGCAACGTCGAGCTGGGAGCCATGAACAAGTGGGTCAAATTCTACCAGGACGTCATGGGTTTCCAGCTCCTGGTAACCTTCGACGACAAAGACATCAGCACCGAATACACCGCCCTGATGAGCAAGGTGGTCGCCAATGGCAATGGATACATCAAGTTCCCGATCAATGAACCCGCCAAGGGCAAGAAAAAATCCCAGATCGAAGAGTACCTCGAGTTCTATCGAGGCCCTGGCGTGCAACACATCGCCGTAGCCACGGACAACATCCTCGAAACCGTCAGCCAGTTGCGACGCAATGGTGTGGACTTCCTCTACGTGCCCGAAACATACTACGACGACGTAATCGACCGGGTGGGCAAAATCGACGAGGACGTCCAAGACCTCAAAGCGCTCAACATCCTGGTTGACCGCGACGAGGAAGGATACCTGCTCCAGATCTTCACCAAACCCGTACAGGATCGCCCCACGGTGTTCTACGAAATCATCCAGCGACGCGGCGCTCGCTCCTTTGGCAAGGGCAACTTCAAAGCCCTCTTCGAAGCCATCGAACGCGAACAGATGCTCCGCGGTACGCTCTGACGGTTCACTTACTGAGCCCACTGCAAATAGTGCGCTCAGTGGTGAAGAGGGGTTGAGAGAGTTGAGAGAAGTTGAGAAAGGTTTAGAGACCTGCCTGTCCGGCAGACAGGGGTTTAGAGAGGTTGTGCCAGAACGTCTCAACCAACAATACTTACAGGCAACACCAATAGAAAAAGACTTTTTGCAGTGGACTCATTACTGAGCGCACTTCATAGAGCTGCAAATTGATGTTGAATGGAAAAAAGCGGAGGCTTTTTGAGCCTGTTCGACTATCACCAGGCCAGACGGGAAACTGGGCGCACGTATAAAAGTCGGCCTGGATCGGAAAAGCAAGTGTCCGAAGGCGGTTGGGCCGCCTATGCCCCTTTCCGATACAAGTGCGCAGGTTTCCCCGTAGCGCAGCGTTTCCCCGTAGCGCAGCGTTATTGAAGTTTCTAAAAAATACGCGCTTAATGCTAACTTAGCGAGAAAAGTCTCGCCATGCGTCGATTGACACTTGAAATCACGGCAGAAGAACGA
>FWWM01000627.1_pt1 | contig 117188 bp, 110 predicted proteins | sample 2228351 | NCBI WGS metagenome assembly FWWM01 (sample SAMEA103939774, study PRJEB20133) | metagenome
GGATCCACCCTCACCCGGCGCTGCGCGCCGGCCTCTCCCTGCCAGGGAGAGGCGTCTCTTTGTTGCTTCGTTGGAAACAGCCGGCAGCTTTCTGTCCGCTTCCTCAACGGAGCAAACCCTTCCGGCGGGCAATGTAGGGGCGACCCGGTGGGTCGCCCATAAGGTGCGGCGCACGCGGCGCAGCGGCGTCGCGTTCTGTGGGACCATCGTGCACGACGGCGCCAGGGCGACGCACCGCGTCGCCCCTACACCCCGTGCGTGCAGCCGCGTGCGTTGGCCCGCCGAACGTCGCGGCGCGCCCGGCGACCCACCTGTAGGGGCGGTTCGCGAACCGCCCCTACAACGGCCCTCGATGTCGTGGAGCAAACGTAGCGATGCGGGCCGACGTCCAACCCACGGTTCCAAGGGCACGGCGCCGCCGTGGCCCTACACCACCCGGAAACGCCCGTGGTTCAGACGATCCTGCAGCCAATCGGCGGGCAAAAGACGCAATTTTGGACACGCACGACAGTTTGCGCAGCTTCGGGGTGGGCACTGCCACAGGAAACAGCCGGCGGGCAAATCGGGGCCAGAGAAGATTCACAAACCGCGCGGCAACGCGCGAACATCGCCCCCCCGCAACGCCGCGCCCTCGAACCAGCCGGCAAGGGTCAACCACGCATCCGGACGGCAAGGAGGCCAACTGCGAACACACTACCCTCGGTGCCCGCGAATTTCTGTGCGTGTCCCGAAATTTTTCGTCCCGAAATTGTTCTCCTGCTGGGAAACGGCACGGTCGAGGGGAAGATTCGCGGCGGATTCCTCACCGGCGTCGTGAAGGACGAAAGCGGGGAGGTTGCAGCAAGATTCACTGGACGGATCGAGCCGGACGGCAGTATGACCGGGACCTACACAGATCGCACAGGGGAGGTTGGTTCCTGGCGGTGGCCGGACTCGGCGCAGGGTCGGCAGGCAGAGGAGTAAAGGGGGCGTAGCCGCTCGACGGGCGGGGCTCTTGTAAGTCGAGCCCTTCGCCCCACGATTTGTCGCGCCCTGTAAGCCCAACGTTACTAGGGGGGAATTCCGCTGCGGTTCGCCCTTGGCAAGGCTCGAACTCGCTTGGCGCGAGTGATCCCCATTGTTGATCCTTTGAATCGTAGGCAGGGAAGCTTGGGCGAGGGTGCTCGGGCCTTGGGGAAATCGTCTCAGCCGAACTACGGGGCACAGCACAGTCGCTCCCCGTTTCCTCTCCTCTAGTGGCATTTGCCGCCAAAACCTGCCATGGTCGCCACGGGGTGGTTCACAATGCTCGGAGTTCTCCTGGTCTTAGGCATCCTCAACACGGTGTTGTTGGCTTTTGTGCTGGTGCGTTTGCTCGGGGGCGGACGCGGCTCGGAGCAGATGGTGCGCGAGGAGCTGCGTGCGGCGCGCGAAGAGCAGCGGCAAGCTGCAAGTGAATTGCGCAACGAAGTGACGTTGAACCTGCACCGCTCGACCGAGACGCTCGCGCAAACTCTCGACAGCATGGGGAAGCTGCAAACCGCGCAGCTCGAATCGATGGCGAAGTCCGTCAAGGAAATTGCCGAATCTACCCGGCGGGCCCTCGACGGAATTCGCGACGTGGTCGACGCGCGCATCAAGGAGCTGCGAGAAGGCAACGAACAAAAGGTCGGCGAGATGCGCCAGGAGGTTTCCGGCGGACTGAAAGCCGTGAGCGAACATCTCCGCACAACTCTGGAAACCTTGGGGAACAATCAACAAAGCCACCTCGAAGGCATCGGCCGGCAACTGAAAGAGCTGGGCGACGCGAACCAAGCAATGCTCGAACGGATTCGCACGACGTTCGACGAGCGGATGAAGGAGCTGCTGGAAAACAACGAAAAACGCGTTGCCGCCATGCGGCAGGAGGTGTCCGACGGACTCAAGGCGGTGAGCGAGAATGTGTCGAAAACGCTGGCCGACCTAGGCAGTGTGCAGCGCACGGAGATGGACGCCCTGCGCCGCCAGTTGAAAGAGCTTAGCGAAGCGAATCAAGGTGCCCTCGAACGTATCCGCGGCACGTTCGACCAGCGCATCAAGGAACTGCAGGAAGGCAACGAGCGCAAGCTCGAGGAAATGCGCCAAACCGTGGACGAAAAACTCCACGACACTTTGGAAAAGCGCCTGGGCGAGTCGTTCAAAGTCGTCAGCGAACGGCTGGAAGTGGTGCACCGCGGGCTTGGCGAAATGCAAAACCTGGTGAACGGGGTCGGCGACCTGAAGCGCGTGTTGTCGAACGTGAAAGTTCGCGGCACCTGGGCCGAAATCCAGCTCGGCGCCATTCTGGAGCAAATCCTCGTGCCCGGGCAGTACGAACGGAACGTGCGCGTGAAAGCAGACTCCGGAGAAGCCGTGGAATACGCCATCCGCTTACCGGGACCGAAAAAAGACCCCTCCGCCGTCGTGTGGCTTCCCATCGACTCCAAGTTTCCTCAGGAAGACTACTTGCGTCTCCAAGAAGCCGCAGAACGAGGCGATGCCGAAGCCGTGCAGCGCGCTACCGAGGCCCTTGCGCGCACCGTGCGCCTGGCAGCGAAAGACATTTACGACAAGTACGTCGACCCGCCCCACACGACCGACTTCGCCATCATGTTCCTGGCTACGGAAGGGCTGTACGCAGAGGTGCTCCGCCAGCCGGGCCTGGTGGAGCAGTTGCTGCAAGACTTTCGCATCGTCGTGGCTGGCCCCACCACGCTTGCAGCAATTTTGAGCAGCTTGCGCATGGGCTTCCAAACGTTGGCCATCGAGCAACGAGCTGCCGAGGTGTGGAAAGTGCTGGGCGCCGTGAAAACCGAATTCGGCAAGTTCGGCCAGGTGCTGGACAAGGTAAAACGGCAACTCAGCACCGCTTCGCGGACGATCGAAGAAACCGGCCGCCGCACGCGTGCGATGGAGCGCCGGTTGCGTGCCGTGGAAGAGCTGCCCGAAGAGGAATCGCGTGTGATTCTGGAACTGGAGCCGATCGAAGACGAAGTGGCCGACTCGTAATCCACAGCGGAGCGAGTTGTGGTCGTTGTCGCCTTGCCTCGTCGCTGCGCCGCTAACCAAGTTTGCCCCAGCGGGTGGAAGAACTCCCACGGGCGCGTTCGTGACGAACCACGAGGAGCATTGCCTGGTGCGGCGAAGTCCATGTCGGTCCGTACTTGCCGCAGGGAAGTAGGAACGTGATGCGGCCGCAGGACAAGCGGCCGCAAGCCGCCACCTTGGATGCAGGGTTCATGCGCGAGGCGTTGCGTGCTGCCCGGCGCGGGTCTGCTCGTGGCGAAGTGCCCGTCGGCGCGGTGGTGGTGTGCGGCGACCGCATTGTGGCCCGAGCGTACAACCGGCCCATTTCGAAAACCGACCCTAGCGCACACGCGGAAATCGAAGCGTTGCGCAAGGCTGCTCGGCGCTTGGGAAACTATCGCTTGCCTGAGTGCACGCTGTACGTGACCATCGAACCTTGCGCGATGTGCGCAGGCGCAATCGTGCAGGCGCGCCTGGCACGCGTGGTTTTTGGTGCTCCGGATGCCAAAGCGGGTGCGTGCGGCAGCGTTATCGACGTTCTCGGCAATCGCCGCCTGAACCATCACACCGTGGTTACGCGCGGAGTGCTGGCAGACGAGTGTGCTGCCTTGATGCGCGAATTTTTCCGCGCGCGGCGGAAAAAGCAAACTTCGTAGGGGCGGGAGCGAAGATTCGATGTTGCGCTTCGAGGCCGGAGGGTAGGCGCGATCCCCTTGGGTGCCCTGGCTGTGCGTGGAGAAGCACTGGCCCGGCCGTGTTGGTGGGGGGAATGGGTGTAACAAGGACTCGCAGGGCGATGGGACGTTCAAAAGCTGCGTGCAGTACCCATCGCGTGTCCGTGTGATAGACGGCGGAAGCATGACTGGGCAGCTGACGGGACTAAGCAGCGAAGAAGCCGCGCGCCGGCTCGCGGAATATGGTCCGAATCAATTGGCCCAGGCGCGAAGGGGAGCGGCCCTCAGGCAGTTGGCGGCACGGTTCGGCAACCCGCTGGTGCTCGTGTTGCTGGTTGCCAGCCTTGTGTCGGCGCTGACCGGCGATGCGACCAGCGCAGGCATCATCACCGTGATCATTTTGCTCAGCGTGACCCTGGACTTCGTGCAGGAGTACCGAGCGGAACGTGCAGCAGAGGCACTAGCAGCTCAGGTTGCCGTTACGTGCCACGTACTGCGCGACGGAGCAGTGGTGGAAATTCCGTTTGCCGAGGTGGTTCCGGGTGACGTCGTGCTGCTGGCTGCGGGCGACTTGGTTCCGGCCGACGGTTTCCTTGTGGAGGCACGCGACTGTTTCGTGCACCAAGCCGAACTGACGGGCGAGCCTTATCCGGTGGAAAAACATCCCGCGCCCCCTGGCTCCGACGAACTCGCGCTGGCCCCCGAAGCCCCGCACGCTGTGTTTCTCGGAAGCTCGGTGATTAGCGGGACCGCGCGGATGGTCGTTGTGCGCACGGGCGGGCACACCTTGCTCGGGCGGATCGCCGGCACGTTGCAGCGGTCGGCTCCGCCCACAGCGTTCGAAGCGGGCACGCGGCAATTCGGCTTCCTCATTATGCGCTTCACGGTTGCCCTGGTGTTGTTCGTGCTGCTGGTGAACTTGGCGTTCGAGCGGCCATTGCTCGAGTCCTTTTTGTTCGCCGTCGCGCTTGCCGTTGGACTTACTCCTGAACTGCTGCCCATGATCGTGTCGGTGACGCTGGCACGCGGCGCCCTGCGCTTGGCCAGAGAGCAGGTGATCGTCAAACGCCTCTCGGCCATTCAGGACCTCGGTGCCATCGACGTCCTGTGCACGGACAAAACCGGCACGCTCACCGAAGCGAAAATTCGTCTCGAGCGTCACGTGGACTCTCGAGGACAGGAAAGCGCGCGGGTGTTGGAACTCGCGTACCTGAACAGCTTTTTCGAAACTGGGCTCAAAAGCCCGCTCGACGAGGCCATTCTCGAACATGAAGAGGTGGATGTCACGGGCTGGCGGAAGATCGACGAGGTGCCGTTCGATTTCGAGCGGCGCCGCGTGTCGGTGCTGCTCGAGCGTGCTGGGCGTCGATGGTTGATCGTGAAGGGAGCGCCCGAAGATATCTTGCGGCTGTGCAGCGAGTACGAAGAGGCTCCCGATCGAACCGCGCCGCTGGACGAGGTGGCCCGCCAACGGATCGTTGCCCTCTTCGAGCAGCTCAGCGAGGAAGGATTTCGCGTTCTAGGCATCGCCTTGCGAGAAGTAGACTGCCGGCACGAGCATGCCGTGGTTACCGACGAAAGCGAGCTGGTCTTTGCCGGCTTTGCGGCCTTTCTCGACCCGCCGAAACCCTCGGCTGCGTTCGCAATGCAAGCGTTGGCCGCTGCAGGGGTGGAGGTGAAAATTGTCACGGGCGACCACGAGCGCGTGACCCGCCACGTGTGCCAGCAGCTCGGGGTGCCGATTCGCGGCGTGCTGACGGGTAGCGAGATTGCGGCGATGAACGACGATGCCCTGCGGGCGCGGGTCGACACCTGCAATTTGTTTTGCCGGGTGGACCCGATGCAGAAAAACCGCGTGCTCCTAGCTCTCAAGGCGCGTGGCCACGCCGTGGCTTACTTGGGCGACGGCATTAACGATGCGCCCTCGCTCCACACTGCGGATGTGGGAATTTCCGTCGACACGGCGGCCGACGTCGCCAAACATGCGGCCGCGATGATTCTGTTACGGCAAGACCTAGGGGTGTTGCACGCGGGGATCCGCGAGGGCCGACGCACGTTTGGCAACGTGATGAAGTACATCATGATGGCCACCAGCTCGAACTTCGGGAACATGTTCAGCATGGCGGGGGCCACGCTGGTTCTGCCGTTCTTGCCGATGCTCCCGATGCAAGTACTTCTGAACAACTTGCTGTACGACATTTCCGAGATTCCTTTGCCGCTCGATCGGGTAGACGAAGAGGATCTTGCCCGCCCGCGGCAGTGGGACATGCGTTTCGTGCGCGACTTCATGGTGTCGGTAGGACCATTGAGTTCCGTCTTCGACTTCGTGACGTTCTTCTTGCTGTTGCACTTCTTTGCTGCCGACGAACGCCTGTTTCACACAGGGTGGTTTGTCGAGTCGATCACGACCCAAGTTTTGGTGATCTTTGTCATCCGTACTCGGCAAAGCCCGTTGCAAAGTCGCCCGCACCCATGGCTCGTTGCAACCTCGCTGTTCATCGTCGCGTTGTCCTTGGCCCTTCCGTTTTCGCCCGTAGCGAGCTTGCTAGGGTTTACGCCGTTGCCAGGAATGTTTTTCCCCGTGCTGGCAGGATTGGTGGCGGTGTACCTTGGGCTTGTCGAGGTTGTGAAGCGCCGCTTTTTTCGTCGTTGGAGCCCGAGCGAACCGAGGACCTAGCAGCTACGTGCCCAGCGTATGGGGCCGAGCAGCCATGGATAGCGAGCAGCTCTGCTGTGCAGGGTCGTGACGGGTTGCTTGCGCCAGGCAAAGCACGGCGGGTAAGTTGGGGGCGAATCTTCGGTCCAGGTGTGCCCATGTCGCAGTACGTGGCCAACGAGCTTCAAGAAGTACCCATCGAGTCGTACGACGAGTTCGTGCGATACTTCGAGGAGGCGTGCAAGCCGCGAACGCAGTGGCGCATCGGCACCGAGTACGAAAAGGTCGGAGTGTGCAAAACCGATGGTCGCGCGGCTCCGTTTACCGGCGGCATCGAAGAGGTGTTGCGGCGCATGGCGGAGCGGTTTGGGTGGCAGCCCGTGCTGGAAGAAGGGCGCGTGATTGCCCTGAGCGGCCCGCGCGCATCGATTACCTTGGAGCCGGGCGGGCAGTTGGAACTGAGCGGCGAGCAATGGGTCAACGTGCACGAGGCAGGAAAGGAATTTCGCGAGCACGTGCGGCAGATCGTGGCCATTGGGGAGGAGCTGGGCATCGCCTTCATCGGGCTCGGCATGCAGCCAGTAAGCCGCGTGGACGAAATCGAATGGGTCCCCAAAGCGCGCTACCGCATCATGGCGCCGTACATGGAAAAAGTCGGGAGCTTGGGCCACCGCATGATGAAGCAAACGGCCACGGTGCAGGTAAACATCGACTTCGAGAGCGAGGCCGATGCGATCGCGAAGTTGCGCCTGGGCAATGCCTTGGCGCCGATTCTCAACGCGATGTTCGCGAACTCGCCGCTGAGCGATGGCGATTTGAACGGGTACTTGAGTTTTCGGGGGCACATTTGGACCGATACCGACCCCGACCGCTGCGGGCTCCTACCATTTGTGTTCGCACGCGAGACGGGTTTCACCGACTACGTGGAATACGCGCTCGATGTGCCCATGTACTTCATCGTGCGTGGCGAACGCTGGATCGACATGACCCACATGACGTTCCGGAAATTTTGGCGCGAGGGATATGAAGGGCAGCGGGCCACGGTCGCTGATTGGAACGCGCACCTCACCACTCTGTTCCCCGAAGCGCGGATGAAGCGGTACATCGAGATTCGTTCGGTGGATAGCCAGCCCCCCGAACTCATGCTTGCGGTGCCGGCCCTCGTGAAGGGGGTGTTTTACGATCCCGACGGGCTGCTGGCTGCGTGGGATCTGGTGAAGCACTGGCGGTGGGAAGAGCGCCTTCAAGTGTATCACGACGCCCACCGCGGTGGCCTTCGAGCCAAGATCCGCGGCCTCGAGCTGCGTGAACTCGCGCGCGAACTTGTGGACATTGCAGAGTACGGTCTGGACCGGCAGCGCCCGCCAGGTGAAGAAAGCGAAGCGATGTACCTCGAACAGGTGCGCGATTGGGTGCGGCGGGGAGTTTGCCCAGCCGAGCGCGTGATCGAGAAATGGTTGGGCCCCTGGGATCGGCGCCCGGAGCGCTTGGTGGAAGGCCTCGCGTACCGTAGTAACGCCGCGGAGGGTTGAACGAAGAAGCGGTATGCCCTCGCGGATCGTGACGCTTTTGACCGATTTCGGCCTAGCCGACCCGTACGTCGGGATCATGAAGGGCGTGATCCTATCGCGCGCGCCAGAGGCGGTCATTGTCGACCTGACGCACGAAGTTCCTCCGCAGCAAATTATGCTTGGAGCGCTAGCGCTGCGGAGTGCGGTAGAGTTTTTTCCTCCAGGCACCATTCATGTGGCTGTCGTCGACCCGGGTGTCGGGTCGCAGCGGCACGCCTTGGCCGTGGCCACCCGCCGGCACGTGTTCCTCGGTCCCGATAACGGCTTGCTCGCGTTAGCGGCCGCGCCCAACGAGCGGCAAGAGATCCGCCGCCTCGAGAATGCGCGGTTGTTTTGCCAGCCAGTGTCGGCGACCTTTCATGGCCGCGACATCTTTGCTGCGGTTGCGGGCCATTTGGCGGCGGGCACCGCACTGGCCGAGGTCGGGCCCCGAAGCGACACCATGGTCGAGCTCGAATTCCCTGCGCCGCAGCGCCGGGATGGGGAGTTGGTGGGCACGATCGTGTACATCGATCGTTTTGGAAATCTTGTCACCAACTTCGATGTGCCGTCGCTTGCCGCCTTTGATAAGGGTCGAGTTTGTTTTAGGCTGAAAAACTCATGGGTCTACGGGATTGTACCAACGTACGCGAGTTTGCCGGTAGGCGGAGTCGGGGCGCTCTTTGGCAGTTGGGGCTTATTGGAAATCGCCGTGCGCAACGGCAGTGCGGCCACCGTGCTCGAGGCGAGGATTGGCGATGAAGTGGTGGCAACGCAGGAAAAGCGTCGCTGACCGCCTGTCCGACGAGGAACTCAAGGTCCTGCAAATTCTCAACCGTGCGGCAATCGGGCTTCCCGGTGTGCCTCTAGCGTTGCGCCCACGCCCGCCATGGTGGCGGCGCGTGGGTGTGCCGCTGGCGTTGTTCTTGGTCACCTTCTGCACGGTGACCATCAACGGAGCCTTGCTCGAAGGGGTGGACATTTTTGCGGAACCGGGACGCGTTTGGTCGGGCCTGCCGTTCGCTGTTGCCCTGATCTCGATTCTCCTGATCCACGAAATGGGGCATTACCTGACTGCTCGGCACCACGGTGTGCCAGCGAGTTTGCCTTACTTCCTGCCGGCACCGCCGTTTTTTATCGGGACGTTCGGGGCCTTCATCAAAATGGAAGCAATCCCGTCCACTCGGGCAGCATTGTTCGACGTGGGCGCGGCCGGGCCGTGGGCAGGTTTTTTTGCCTCGGTAGCCGCGTTCGTGATTGGCTTGCAGCAATCACGCATCGAGCCTGTGACTCCCGACAGCATGGGGCTGGAACTGGGCGACTCGTTGCTCACCAAGGCCCTCGTGCATTGGGTGATGGGACCAGTCCCCGAGGGCTTTGCCGTGTACTTCAGTCCCGTCGCATTCGCCGGATGGGTGGGGTTTTTCGTCACCGTGCTGAACTTATTGCCGATGGGCCAGCTCGACGGCGGCCACATTGCTTATGCCTTCTTTGGTAGGCGGCATGCACTGTGGGCCCGCGTGGCGTGGGGCGGTGTGGTCGTGTGCGCGTTGATCTTCTGGCCCGGCTGGTACTTCTGGGCGTTCTTCCCCCTCATCTTTGGCTTCGATCATCCACCGACCCGGACCGACTGGAACCCGCTGCGCGGATGGCGCCGCTGGGGATTCGTGATGACGGTGCTGTTGTTTGTCGCGTTGTTCGTGCCGCGCCCGTTGGCGCCGCTGTACGGCCCTGAACCATCGCGTCGCGATCAAGTGCCAGTGGAGCGCCCGCGCGAACAACCGCGGGAATTGGGTTTGCAGGAAGTCTGAACATGACACACGTGCGTCCGAGCTGGGATCAGTATTTCCTCACCATCACGCGTACGGTAGCGGAGCGCTCTACTTGCCTGCGGGCGAAAGTGGGTGCCGTAATCGTGCGGGATAAAAATATCTTGGCCACCGGTTACAACGGGGCTCCGTCGGGACTGCCGCATTGCCTGGATGTCGGGTGCCTCGTGTATCGGTCTACGACGCCTACGGGCGAGGTGGAAGAGAATTGCTTCCGCACGATCCACGCGGAAATCAACGCCATCGCGCAAGCCGCCAAGAACGGCACGTCGATTCGCGACGCCACGATCTACATTACCCACACTCCCTGCATTCATTGCTTCAAGGTGCTGGTGAACACGGGCATCGTGCGGATTTGCTACGAAAAGGAGTACAAACTTCACACCCTTGCGCCGCTGCTCGAGTACGCGCCACACGTACGCCTGCACAAAGTGGAGCTGTGATCGAGTGAAATGCGGTGCAGGCTGTTCCGCGGCCTCCGCCGCCAGCAACGCCCAGACTAGGGCCGCCCCATGCGCGCGCCGGGATCGTACGGCTCGACTCGCCGGCTGGGACGCGTTGCGGGCGCTAGCGGAAAGCCAGAGGAGCGAACCGAGCAGGCTTGTCGACCAGGCGCTACCGTGCCCGCTGCGCGAGGAGCCACTGAAGGGTGAGATAGGCCAACAGTGCGAGCGCGATGCTGCCGCCGATGTGGTACCGCAGCACGTGCGTGAGAAACGCCGATTCTCCGCATGTTCCCTGGGCCAAACTGAAGCCTCCCACTGTCCCCAAAAGGGTCACGACGCCCCATGTGCGCTGCGCAAGGCGCACCCGGGCCCGCGCCGCAAGGGCGGCAAACGTTGCCAACACGGCACCGAGCACGACTGCCTGCGAGACCATGCAGTACGGCTCCCCTTCTCCGTTGCCTGGACGAAGCTGTGCAGCTCCAAGTTCGGCCGCCACGACTCCAAGCAGCAGGAGCGACACCGCCACGCTCCGCCAACCCTGTAAGGCCAGGTCCACTTTGGCCAAAACGCGCGCCGGCCACGGTATTGGCTGCGGAGGCGTGCGACGCAACTGTTCGCGGTATCGGGTGGTCAACGCCTCCAAGGTCGTTGCGTCGAGTCGAGGCTTGACCTCGAGCCCACGCAAGGTTCCCGCCGTTGCTCGTAGCTGCCGGACGTAGCGCCGGCAGTGCGCGCATCTCACCACGTGGAGGTGTGCCCGCAGCCGCTCGCTCCACGGCAGGCGACGTTCAAGGTAGTCCGTCCAACGACCGCTCAGTTGTTCGCAAGTCGTTTTCATCGTTCGCTAACCTGAAACGCCTGTTCCAAAGCCATCCGTAACTTCGTGCGCGCTCGGTGCAGAAGCACCCGCAAGTTGGTCTCGCTAACTCCGAGGATGTTACACACCTCCTCGGTATCCAGGCCTTGAATGTCCCGCAACACGACCACGGCTTGCTGGGCCGGTGGTAACTTCTCGAGCGCTTGGCGCAAACGGTCCATCGCTTCCCGGTTCGCCGCGATGCGCTCCGGGTCTTCGTCACGCCAGCTTGCCGGCGGCTCCTTCCAGGCTCCGTCCGAGCTGAACCGCAGTCGGCCCAGCGAGGGCCCCGGATTGCCTCCTTCGGCGTCGGCCGACAGTTCGTCGTCCGCTAACGCCACATAGAAGCCTTCCCGTCGGGCTACGCTGCGTGCCCGATTGGCAACAATTCCGAACAGCCATGTGCGCAAGCTCGATCGGCGTTCGAACTGTGGCAAACCGCGTACGAATGCGGCCCACGACTCCTGCGCCACCTCTTCGGCCACCGCGAGGCTCTTTACGAATAACCGAGCCACTTGGACCATGGCCCCGTGATGTTGCACCACGAAGCTGCGGAATGTGGCCTCGTCGCCAGCGAGCAGGCGTTCGAGGAGCGGGAGTTCGCTGGCGGGTAGACCGCTTGCGCTTTTCGCGCCTCCGCTGCTGCTCGGTGCGACGTTGGCGTCGTCTGTTGGTCCACGGTTTGTGGGGCGCTTTGCCATGGCGGGGCGTTGGTGAACGATAAGCCACGAGTTCGGCTCGAACAAGGAGCGCGTTGCTTCCAACGTGAGCCGGCGCGATCGAATGGCGGTGCGGAAGCCACGCCCCGACGGCCTGTTGGTCCGTTCGTGTTCGCGTGCGGCCGCTCTTTGCCTTGAAACGCGGCGCGGTGCATCGCCATTCGTCCAAGGGCGCGGGCTCGCTGCACCTTTGGAGGAACGGCGCTGCGCACTTCAATGTAACGTTTCCCGCCCAGAGGAGACCTATACCCCGCGATGCGAGAGGCCACTGCCAATCCGACGACGCCGAAACAAGTTAGGTGGGCAACACGGAGAACTACGCAGGCGACTCTTCAGGCAGGCGTCGTACTGGTCGTCTTGGTGTCGAGCGGTGCCGCGGAAACGTCGTGGCGGTTCGACCACGCGCACACTGCATGGAACCGGTTGCTGCAGCGATACGTGCACGATGGGGAGGTACAGTATAGTAAGTGGAAGGAAACGGGCCGGAGCGAACTTGCGGCTTATCTGGCGCAACTCCAGGCCGTGTCCCCGGAAGCTTACGCATCGTGGTCCGAGCCCGAAAAGCTCGCGTTTTGGATCAACGCGTACAACGCTTACACGGTGCAACTCGTTTTGGATTCCTGGCCACTCAAAAGCATCCGAGACATTGGCCTGCTGCCTGGAGCACCGTTTCGCCGACGTTTCATCCCCTTGCAGCGGTTGCGAGGTGCGTGGCTTTCTCTGAACGACATCGAACACGGGATCTTGCGAAAGGAGTTCCGTGAACCACGCATTCACTTCGCGATCGTGTGTGCCTCGAAGAGTTGCCCGGAGCTGCGCAACGAAGCGTACCGGGGACATGACCTCGACCGTCAACTTGACGAGGCTGCGCGGCGCTTTCTCTTCGATCCTCGCAAGAACCGTTTTGCTCCCAGCGAGGGCAAGGTGTACCTGTCGCGGATTTTTCAGTGGTTTCAAGCTGATTTTGTTGCGGCAGCGCCAACGGTCCTGGCGTACGTCGCAAAGTTTGCCGCCCCGGAGATGGGAGAATTCTTGCGGGCGGGCCGGGCCGAGGTGGAGTACCTCGACTACGACTGGAGCATCAATGGGAGGTGACGATCGATGATTCAAAGTGTTGGGATTGACGCCAAAGTCGAGCAAGCCGTGGGAAGTCGGTATACGCTGGCCGCGCAAGAGCCAGCGCCAGGTTTATGCTGTCCGACGGAATACGACCCGGTTTTGCTGGCCATCATCCCGCCTGCGGTGCTGCAGCGCGACTATGGCTGTGGCAACCCGACGAAATACCTTCGCGAGGGGGAGACCGTCCTCGACCTTGGCTGCGGAGCGGGCAAGATTTGCTTTCTGGCTGCACAGGTGGTGGGGCGTAAGGGCTTCGTCATTGGCGTCGATATGAACGATCAAATGCTTGCAATAGCCCGTGAAAGCGCGCCGCTCGTTGCAGAACAACTCGGCTACGCCAACGTGAGCTTTCGTAAAGGGCGCATTCAGGATCTCGCTCTGGATCTCGAACTCCTCGACGCCTGGCTTACCGAGCATCCGGTGTCGAGCAGCGCGGACTTGGTCGGGTTAGAGGCCGCGGTGGAACGCCTGCGTAGCGAACGCCCGCTGGTCGAGAGCGGAAGTGTCGATGTGGTCATCTCCAACTGTGTGTTGAATCTGGTTGCGCCCGCCGAGAGAACCAGATTGTTTCGCGAGATCGTGCGGGTTTTGCGCCCCGGCGGCCGCGCAGTGATCTCGGACATTGTCGCGAGTTCGGACGTGCCCGAAGCGTGGCGGGAAGACCCGGAATTATGGAGCGGCTGCATTTCCGGAGCCTGGCGCGAAGACCTTTTTGTCCAGGAGTTTCAGCAGGCCGGCATGTACGGGACCACCATTGTCGAACGCCCAGTCGCCCCGTGGCGCATCATCGACGGCATCGAGTTCCGCAGTGTCACGGTGGTCGCATACAAACCCGCCTCGCAGCAGTGCTGCACTGCCGAGAACTACGAGGTCATGTACCGGGGACCGTTTTGTAGTGTCGTGGACGAGGATGGACACGTGCTTCCACGCGGCAAGCGGGTGGCCGTGTGCCAGCGCACGTACGAACAGTTTGGGCGCGAGCCATATCGCGCTCACGTCGAGCTGATCCCGCCGCCCTCGCCCCCCAGCGACGGAGAATCGCCCCCAGCTCCGTCGAATATGGGTCCCCGGCGGCGGGATCAGGCCAGTTGGAACCGTGGGAGCGAGGCCGAAATCCCCGCAGCCACTCCTGCGACTTGCCCAGGACCGTCAGGAAAGTGCTGCGGATGAGAGACCTGCCGCGCTCCCCGGATCCCACCCCCCGAGCGGAAGCACCCCCGTGTTTTGCCCGCACGCTCGCTCGCCATTACGCATATCCTTTGCGCCGCGAACAGGTGGCGACCGTGCAGGTGAACCTGGGCAAACGCTGCAACATGGCCTGCCAACATTGCCACGTAGAGGCTGGTCCCAAGCGCACGGAAATGATGCCCGAACAGGTCGCGGCTCGTGTGGTGGAGTTGCTCGCTCGCAGTCCGATGGTGTCCGTGGTGGACCTGACCGGCGGCGCTCCGGAGCTGAACCCGCACTTTCGCTGGCTTGTCACCGAGGCACGACGATTGGGCAAAGCCGTGATTGATCGTTGCAACCTCACCGTCTTGCTCGAGCCGGGGATGGAGGACTTAGCGAGGTTTCTCGCATCGCAGGAAGTGCGGATCGTGGCCAGCTTGCCCTGTTACCAGCCGGACAATGTGGAAAAGCAGCGTGGCCCCGGCGCGTTCGACAAGAGCATGGACGCACTTCGGCAACTGAACGCGCTCGGTTACGGTTTGCCCGGGTCGCCGCTCCAACTCGATCTCGTCTACAACCCGACGGGAGCGGCTTTGCCGCTGCCGCAAGCCGCGCTTGAAGCCAGATACAAAGAGGAACTCTGGAACCGCTTTGCGGTGAGGTTTCACAAACTGCTCACCCTGACGAACATGCCCGTTGGGCGGTTTGCCCACGCGCTGCAGAGAGCAGGGCGCTACACGCACTACCTGAACGTGCTCGCCGAGCACTTCAACCCCGCAACGATGTGGGCCGTCATGTGCCGCACACTGGTAAACGTGTCTTGGGATGGACGGCTGTACGACTGCGACTTCAATCAGATGCTGGAACGGCCATTGGCTCGCCCCACTCGAGCTCCGCGGACGATTTGGGACATCGACTCGTTTAGCGAACTGGCTGGTTTGTCCATCGCGACCGGAGAGCACTGCTTTGGCTGTACGGCGGGCGCTGGATCCAGTTGCTCCGGTGCCCTGGCGTAACGGCCCTATGTTCCTGTACGTGTGCGTGTCGGTTCTCGCCCTCGCCGCGCTCAACGGTGCGAACGACTTGCCGAAGACGTTTGCCACGTTGCTTCGTTCCGACGTTGCCCGCGAGAGGTCGGCGCGCCGCTGGGCCCTGGGCTGGCTGTGCGTTGGCGGTTGCGCCGCCATCGTGGTCGTCGGCCCGATGTATGAAACTTTCGCCGCCACAGTTTCAGCGGAACAAGCTGCCCACGTTCTAGCTGGTGCCACCTGCTGGTTGTTGCTGGCGACCTGGGCTGGTTGGCCGGTGTCGACCACCCATGCACTGGTGGGCGGCACCGTGGCGGAGCTGTGGCTGTTCTCGCAAGGCGCTGGCCTTTCCCCGGGGAGCGCACTTTGGCGGAATGTGTTGCTGCCCCTGCTGATCAGCCCACCTCTCGCCTTCACGGCTGTGGTCGCGCTTCGGTGGCTGCGGGCGAAAATTCGGGCGCGCTTCTCTGCACCATTTGCGCGCTATACTACCGCAACCCCGGCGGACGTGTGGTTGGCCGCAAGCCCCAACAGCGGCGAGGAGCCGCAGCGGGCGGACCAGCCCGGGCATTGGTGGGCAGTAGGTGCGGTGAGCTTTGCCCGCTCGCTTCAAGATGCGGCCAAAGTGAGCGCACTTGGAATTTTGGCTTTTGGTGCGGACCCGCGCGTCGCGTACGTCCTTGTCCTTGCAGTGGTGGCCATCATGGCTGCGGGCGGATGGCTCATCAGTGGACCGGTGGAGCGGAGGCTCGTGTGCCGTGTAGGGACTTCGCCCGAAGCAGCAGCGTCAGCCAGCTACGTTACCGCCCTCCTCGTGATTTGTGGCACCCTGCTCGGAGTGCCTCTTTCGACCACGCACGTGTCTGTCGCGGCCATCGCGGGGTCGAGTACGGAACGGCACGTCTGGAAGTGGGGGACACAGGTGTTCGTCGCCTGGATGTTCACCCCGCTGGGCGCAGCAGCCTCCGTTGCCTTGCTTGCGCTGAGCGAACACGCGGTGCCGCAATGAACCGTACCCGGTCGTCGTCGTGGTCGTGGGGAGCGGTGACTGGCGGTATCGCCGTCGCGGGCGTGTTGTTGGCGTGGTACTGGGTGCCACTCGACCAGTGGAGTTTCCTGCTGATCGACTGGGTTCGCTCGGCGGGTGCCCTGGGCGTGGCCGGCTTTGCTGTGGCCTATGTCGTTGCCACGATTGCAATGCTGCCAGGGGCGGCGCTGACTCTGGTGGCGGGCTTTGTGTACGGTCCGGTTTGGGGCACGCTGCTCATATCGCCAGTGAGCGTCATCGCTGCGGCGTTGGCCTTTCTTCTCGGGCGTTCCGTGGCGCGCCCGTGGGTGGCAGCGCGAGTTGCCGCGAGGCCAGAGTTCGAGGCTATCGATGCAGCGATCGCCGCGCAGGGGTTTCGCATTGTGTTCTTGCTGCGGCTTTCGCCGTTGTTCCCGTACAATCTTCTGAACTACGGCTTGGCACTCACAGGCATTTCTTTTTGGTCGTACGTCGCTGCTTCCGCTATCGGGATGCTCCCCGGGACGTTCCTCTATGTTTATCTGGGTTCCTTGGTGCCCAATGCAGCGCAACTGGTGCGTGGACGACCGGAAGCTTCGGGCCCCTTGGGTAACGTCTTGTACTGGGCTGGCCTTGTAGCCACGCTGGCGGCAACCATGATGATCACCCGCGCTGCGCGCAAGGCATTGCGCGTGTCGCTGACGGGCGCCGCGCCCCCGAGACAGGAAACAGCGGCGAACCGTGCTAGCGCGCAACGATGAGGAGACACGATGACGTACAAACGCCCTACTCTCCAGGTGGATGCACTGTATCGGGAAGCGCAGGAGCTTCTTGTTCCCGACGACGGCTACAACCGCGCCCTGGTGCATCAGGTGCACCCGAGTCGGTGGACCAACCCGACACCGGCTCGGTGCTACAACCTGGTTGTCGTGGGCGGAGGTACCGCTGGTCTGGTTGCCGCGGTGGGCGCCGCCAGCTTGGGCGCGAAGGTGGCGCTTGTGGAGGAACATTTCCTCGGTGGCGATTGCCTCAACGTGGGCTGTGTGCCGTCCAAAGCCTTGCTGCGCTCCGCGCGCGCTTTGTACGAGGCTCACACGCTTGAACGCTTTGGTGTCAAAGGCTCCCACCAGGTTCACGCGGACTTCGCTGCCGTCATGGCGCGGATGCGCCGGTTGCGCGCGGAACTGGCGCCCAACGATTCGGTTTGGCGCCTGCGCGATTTAGGTGTCGACGTGTTCTTGGGCAAAGCCTGCTTCGTGGCTACGGACACCATCGAAGTCAACGGCGCCAGGCTCCGTTTTCGCAGGGCGATCATTGCCACGGGGTCGCGACCTTCCATCCCACCCATTCCCGGCCTCGACCGTGTGGGATTTCTGACGAACGAGACCATATTCAGCCTGACCGAGCTGCCGCGACGCTTGGTCGTTCTTGGTGCGGGTCCAATTGGCTGCGAACTCGGACAGGCATTCAGACGGTTCGGCAGCGAGGTGGTCATGGTCGCTCTCGATCCTCGTTTGCTCCCTCGCGACGATCCTGAAGCGAGCAGCCTCGTGGAGCGACAGTTTCGTAGCGAAGGGATCGAACTCGCACTGGGCGCAACGGTCCGTTCGGTGGGGATTCGGGGCGGCCGCAAGGTGGTGACGTTTGCCATTGGGGACGGGGTTCGGGAAATCGAGGGCGACGAACTCCTGGTGGCGACGGGCAGGGAACCTGTGCTTTCCTCGTTGAAGCTTTGGGCTGCGGGCGTTCAATTCGATCGACACGGAGTTTGGGTCGACGAGTATCTGCGCACCACCAACCGCCGCATTTACGCTGCTGGGGATGTGTGCTCGCGGTACAAGTTTACCCATGCGGCGGATGCAATGGCCCGGATCGCCCTCGAGAACGCGTTATTCTTTCCTCGGCGGCGCGTGAGTGACGTCGTGTTTCCCTGGTGCACGTACACCGACCCCGAAGTTGCGCACGTGGGCATGACCCCGGCGGAAGCTCAAGCTGTGGGCGATGCGGTTGCGGTGTTCCGCATGCCGCTCGAACACGTCGATCGGGCGGTGCTGGACGGGGAACCGGATGGATTCGCGAAATTGTACGTCGAAAAACGATCTGGCCGCGTACTCGGGGCGACACTGGTGGCGCGTCACGCTGGCGAAATGATTGGCGAAATGTGCCTTGCCGTCGCCAGCCGCCAGCGTGCGGGGAAATTGTCGCAAACCGTTCGTCCGTACCCGACGCAAGCCGAAGTGTGGCGCAAGCTCGGCGATGCGTGGAACAGAACCAAACTCACGCCGCGACTCGGCAGTGTGTTGCGCCGCTACTTTGCCGTGTGGCGCTGGCAATGGTCGATCGTATAACCGCGTGCGTACTCGCGAAGCCTCCGTTGCCTGGACGAGCGAAGACGCGACTCGCGGCAGCGATCGGGCCGGCGGCCGCGAGCGCATTGGCTGAGGCGTTTTTGCGCGACACGTGGTCCCTCCTGTGCGGGATTCCCTGGATTCGGCCCGTGCTGGTGCTCGAAGAGCTGGTCGAGGTTGCCGGGCTCGTCGCGGACGAAGTGTGGCTGCAAGGCGACGGGGATTTGGGCCAGCGGCTGGAGCGAACCTTGCGGCGCGCATTGCGAGAGTCGTGCATGGCATTCGCTTTGGGAAGCGACTCTCCGGGCCTGCCCGTTGGTTTGTTGCGCCAAGCACGCGGCGCTTTGCTCACCGCAGACACGGTGTTGGGACCTGCATCCGATGGGGGATTTTACTTGCTCGGAATGCGAGCCTGCCCGTTGGGTGCGTTCGCAGGCATTTCTTGGAGCTCTGCCACGACCTGCGAAGAAACTCGAGAGCAGTTGCGCGCCCGCGGCTTGCGCGTTGCGCTTATCGGGCAGTGGTTCGACGTCGACCATCATGAAGATCTCGCTCGGCTCGCCGCCGCATTGGCCCGCGGAGCCATCCATGCCCCGGCGACACGTGGGCAACTTCACGAGCTGGGCCTTCTCCCCGATCGCACGTGAAGCGCTGGCACGGAAAGCAGCTGGGGAGAGGAGAAGAAGTTGCGAGCCTTGCAGGCGGCTTTTCGTAGCCTCCGCGTCCGTTGCACACCGAAGAAAAATCCACGTGACCGGTCTGCCCAGTGTTCTCCGAACGGCTCGTGAGAGATGGTTTGCCACCAGTCTGCGTGTTCTATGCCCGAGAGATTGCGGCCGTCAGTTCGAGATTCGATCTGGCAGGTCTTCCTGCCACCTCCCTCACGCCTTGAACGAGCGGAGAAACCGCGCCAGAGGACGCACGATGATGGCAACGTGGCAGCACCACGCTGAAGCACGCCGCATCGAGGTAATGCAGTCCTTGCGGATATCGGTCATCATGCCCGTGCTCCACGAAGCAGCTCGGATCGGGCGGCAGTTGCAGGAATTGCTCGGGGTCGAAGGGCTCGACGAAATCCTCGTGGTGGATGGTGGAAGCACGGATGGCACGCAACAGATTGTCCGTTCCTTCGCAGAAGTCTCGCTCTTGGTCGGCCCTCCTGGGCGGGGCCGCCAAATGAATCTTGGGGCGCAAGCTGCCAAGGGCGAGGTATCGCTGTTTCTACACGCAGATGTGTCCCTCCCGCCGGATGCCGCAGCGTGGATTCGGCGCAGCCTGACCGATCCGGCGGTTGTGGGTGGGGCGTTCCGGACCTGGCACGTGCCGGAGGCGAACATGCCTCGTGCTTGGCTCGGGCCCCTGCTCCATTTGGCAGATTTGCGCTCCCGTTATTCTGGCTTGCCTTACGGCGACCAGGCGATGTTCGTTCGTACCCGGGTGTTTCACGCGCTCGGTGGGTTTCGCGAACAGGATCTCATGGAGGACTTGGAGTTCTCCCGCCGTTTGCGGCAGGCGCGCAAGATCGTTACCGTGCCGAGGTCGGTTCTGGTGTCGGGCCGGCGCTTCCAAGCGCGCCCGGTTTATTACCTAGTGGCCGACCGCGTGTTTCCGCTGCTTTACAGGCTGGGCGTTTCTGGCTCGAAGCTCGCAGCGTGGTACGGCAACCCTCGCGAAGGCGGCGGTAGCAAGTCGCCGAGTGTGGAATCCCAATGACCAACGGGCGAGGCTTTACGCACCCGGCGAGCGCCCAACTGCTGCAGAAGGAGAGCAGCGTTTGTCTTGCACGGCTGCGGCGCATGCGGCGTCGCTTGCTCCGTTGGTATCGAACCAATGCCCGACCGTGGCCATGGCGGGCGACCCGGGACTCGTACCGCATCTGGGTCGCAGAGGTCATGCTGCAACAAACGCGTGTCGAAGTCGTGGCTAAGGCCTATGCTGCGTTCGTGCATCGTTTCCCGACACTCGAGGCGCTGGCCAGCGCAAGCGAGGAAGAGGTGCTCGCTGCTTGGTCAGGCTTGGGCTACTACAGCCGCGCGCGGAACCTGCACCGAGCAGCTCGCTGGCTGGTTGCGCACGGTCACTCGGCGTTTCCGCGCGACGAAGCTCTAGCCCGACAGCTTCCGGGTGTTGGTGCCTACACAGCGGCTGCCGTACTGTCCATTGCGTACGGGCTCCCGTGCGCGGCCATCGATGCCAACGTAAAGCGGGTCCTCCGGCGGTGGACCGGTCATGGTGCCGGTGCCAGCGACGACCGTTGGCGCGCGGTGGCTCGAGCGTTGCTGCCGGCCCGCGCGCCCGGCGATTGGAATCAAGCGCTGATGGAGCTGGGCCAGCGCGTGTGCACAGCCCAGGCGCCGAAATGTGGCGCGTGCCCTGTGGCCTTTTACTGTGAGGCCGCGAATAACGTGGGTTCCATTGCACGCCGGACCGCATCGCGACAGGGCACGCAAGCCGAAGTAATTCTCGTGGACGCCTTTTGGGTGACCGACGGTGGGCAGCGTACGATCGTCGAACGCGGAGCGTTCCCGTTCCTCCGGCACTTGTGGCTGCCGCTACTCGAGGTCGGGGGCAACGGCACGGGCGCGGCTCGGAACCACTTGGCAGCGCGCGTGTGCGTTGGCGAGTTCCGCCATGCAATCGTGCGGCGCCGCTTTCGCGTGCGCGTGTTCGCGGCGCGGGCCTCGCAACGAACGCTCCGCACCCTGTTGGCTCGAGCGCCCGCCGGGGCGGAACGACGGCTCGTGACCACCGACGAACTCGAACGGCTAGGCCGCTCATCGATTCTCCTGAAGGCGTGGCACCTGTGGGAGCGACACCAGAAAAGTAAGTAGCTGGCGTTAGGCAGCGTGCGTGGCCGAACGCCGCGTCGAAACCAGCTTTTCGCAGCCCTGGTTTTTGCGGGCCTCGGAACGCGTTCAAACAGTAGGCGTCCAGTAGGCGTCGCCACCGCCGTGCAGGGTAGGCGGGCAAGCAGCGAAGCAGGCGCCGCTCCCGCGCCGTCACTCCGACAGGCTCCTAGGCAAGTTCGGATCTTGCGGGGGTGCGGGTTTTGCACCAGCTTGTGAACCCATGAAGGGCGAGCGCATGAAGGCGATGGTGGTCACCGCCCCGGCGCCAATCGAGCAAAAGCCACTGGAGCTGGTCGAATTGCCAATTCCGCCCCCCGGGCCTGGAGAAATTCTGGTGCGGATTACCGCTTGCGGTGTGTGCCGCACCGACTTGCACGTGGTCGAGGGCGACCTGCCTCCGGTGCGCCCTCGAGTCGTACCCGGACATCAAGTGGTGGGCCGCGTAGAGGCGTGCGGGGGCGGCGCGACGCGGTTTCGGCTGGGCGAGCGAGTGGGCATTGCATGGTTGCGCCAGACCTGTGGCACTTGCGCGTACTGTGCGAGCGGGCGGGAGAACTTGTGTCCTGAGGCGCGCTTTACGGGTTATCACGCCGACGGTGGGTATGCCGAGTTTGCTGTGGTTCCGGAGCGTTTCGCCTATCGCATTCCCGAGCCCATAGGCGATGCCGAAGCCACGCCGCTCTTGTGTGCGGGAATCATCGGTTATCGTGCGTTGCGCCGTGCGGAGGTCAGGCCTGGTTGCCGGCTTGGCTTGTACGGCTTTGGCTCGTCGGCCCACATTGCCATCCAGGTAGCTCGTCATTGGCGGTGCGAGGTGTATGTGATGACGCGCGACGAAAAACACCGCGAACTGGCGCAACAGCTAGGGGCGGTGTGGGTCGGCAGCGCGAGGGAAAAGCCTCCTGTGCCACTGGACTCTGCGATCTTGTTCGCCCCGGCTGGGGAACTCGTGCCACCGGCACTGGAGGCGCTCGATCGCGGTGGGACCTTGGCGATTGCCGGCATTTATCTGACCGACGTGCCCACGCTGAACTACGAACGGCACCTCTTTTACGAGAAAAATCTTCGCAGTGTCACGGCGAACACGCGCAGCGACGGTGAAGAGCTTCTCGCCATTGCTGCGGAAATTCCGATTCGGCCGCACACCGAGGTGTTTCCCCTCGAAGACGCGAACGAGGTGTTGCGCCGGTTGAAGGTCGACGGCTTGCAGGGCACGGGCGTCCTGCGGCCGTGAATCCGCACGCGCAAGCGCTGCCGCTGTTCCTCAGGCCGGCAAACCCGTGTCGCCGGGCAAGCCCAGCATCAAGTTGAGGTTTTGGATGGCGGCGCCACCGGCGCCTTTGCCCAGGTTATCGAGGATCGCGACGAGGAGAACATGGCCCGAGGGGTGGGGGATCGCGTGGAGCCACACGCGATTGGTGTCGTTGCATGCCAGAGGGCTAAGTGCACGCTCGTCGAGATCGCCGTTTTCGCTGTACGGCTCCAACCGCACAAACCGCTGCCCTTCGTAACGCGTGGCCAGCGCCTCCCACACATCGCGAGGCGATCCACGAAGGAGGCGGGCGTGCAGTGGAATTTGTACGCGCATGCCGCAGCGAAACGGGCCCACGGCGGGTTCGAAATACGGTTCGACGCGCAAGCCCGTGTAGCGCATCATCTCGGGGACGTGTTTGTGTACTCGTTGCAGCGCGTACGGTGCCTCGAAAGGCAAGGAAGCAAGGCCCCGTTCAGGGTCTTCCCAGCGCTCGATCAACGCCCTGCCGCCACCCGAATACCCGGAGAGGGCGTGGCACACGACCGGCGCCTCGGCGTCCACGAGGCCCGCGTCGATCAGCGGTCGGAGCAGCAACACAAATCCAGTTGCGTAACACCCCGGGTTGGCCACGCGCTGCGCGCCCCGGATGGCGGCTTCTTGCTCGGGGCCGAGTTCCGGGAGGCCGTAAACCCAGTCTCGGTGGACGCGGTGAGCGGTGCTGGCATCGATCACGCGCGTGCCGATCTTCATCGCCCAGGTGGCTGCCTCTCGAGCAGCGTCGTCCGGTAAACAAAGCACCACGACGTCTGCCGCAGCCATGGCTTCGCGCCGGGCCTCCGGGTCTTTGCGGCGCGCGTGGGGCAAAACGATCAGCTCGAGATCGCTACGCCACGCGAGCCAGTCGCGAATGCGCAGAGCGGTGGTTCCCTCCTGGCCGTCGACGTACACCCTGGGTTGCATGGAGCCTACGTGTAGGAGCGAACGGCGCGCTGCTCAACCGTTGACCCGACTCGCGTTCGAAGCGGTCCGGGATGCTTCGGCAGAGACGGCGGCAATGGCTTGGTCGAGGAGTTCCACCAAGGTACGCAACTCCGCTGGTTTGATGATCAGCGGAGGGCACAACGCGATCACCTCACCGCTTGCACGGACGATCAAGCCCCGATCTAAGCAAGCTTGCCGCACGCGCACGGCAAACGGCCACTGGCCGGCACCGAGATGGGTTGCGTGTTCGTGGAACTCCACTGCAGCCATGAGGCCGACTGCGCGCACCTCGCGGACCACCGGGTGCCGCCGCAACCGTTGCAACAGTTCGTTGAAGTACGGCTCCAACCGGCGCGCGCGCGACATCAAGCGCCGGCGGCGCATCAAATTCAAGTTGGCGAGCGCGGCAGCGCACACCGTCGGGTGGCCCGAGTACGTAAACCCGTGATGGAGGGAAAACTCCGGGCCCGCTTCCACGAGGGTGCGGTAGATCTCTTCGCGCAAAAGCACACCGCCAAGCGGCAAGTACCCGCTGGTCACCCCTTTTGCGAAGGAAATCAAGTCGGGAACCACCCGCCAGCGCTGGATCCCGAACGGATAGCCAAGGCGCCCAAAACCAGTGATGACCTCGTCGTACGCCAGCAGAATATCGTGGCGCGAGCAAATTTCGCGCAGCCGCTGGTGGTACCCGTCTGGAGGCACGATGACTCCACCGACGCCCTGCACCGGCTCGGCCAACACGGCGCCAATCGAGTGCGCGCCTTCGCGTTCGATCAGCCGCTCCAGCTCGTCTGCGCACGCGAGACCGCACTGGGGAAACTCCAAGCGCAGTTCGCAGCGGTTGCAGTGCGGGCGTGGTAGCCGGAGCACGCCATCCAGGAGAGGTTCGTAGTACTCGTGAAAGTACGGCAAGCCCGTGAGGCTTGCGGCGCCTGTAGAGGAGCCGTGGTAGCCGCGATTGAGGGTGACGATTCGGTACTTTTCAGGATGCCCTTTGAGCCGCCAGTACAAGCGCACGAGGCGGATGATCGACTCGTTGGCTTCCGAACCTCCAGAAGTGAACAGCACGCGCGTGAGGCCTCGGGGTGCCAGTCGCACCAAACGTCGGGCAAGCTCTTCCGCCGGTTGCGAGGAGAAGCCCAACAGTGTGGGGGCGTACGCAATGGTTTGCATTTGGCGGGCGACTGCTCGGGGAATGCTCGGCTGCCCGTGGCCGATCGCCACGTTCCAGAGCGAGGCCAGACCGTCGATGTACCGGCGGCCGTGTTGATCCCAAACGTAAATTCCGCGCCCCTTCACCAGCCGGAGTGTGCCCGCCTGCATCACCTGATACGGCGAGACAAAGCCACACACCAGGTGGCGAGGGGCAAAACGATGAACGGTTGTGGTCATTGCGTGTCTCCTTAAGCGTTTGCACTGGAGAAATCCGCCTCCACACCGCTCCGCCACACCACTCCTGGGTGCGTGATGGTCCGCCACAGATGCCACGGCTGGCACCTGCGGCAATGAATGTGTTCTGTGGGTTGTTGCGGCACGGCGCCGTTATATCCAACTCGATCGAGCGAAACGAGTGCCCAGAAAACAATCGCCTTTGGGGTGCCGCCGCCATCTTGGCGTTGGATTCCTTACCGTAGCGCACCGCGACCAGGAGTGAGGGGTAGATCGAGGAAACTCTTCACTCCAGGGCTTGCGCCACACACTGCGGGGATCGCATTCACCAAGCGCATCGCTGTCGCGACACAGCCGTCGATGTTGTGGTCGGCGCTGTGAAATCCCACCTGGAGGTCGCACCGCAGCGAGGGCATGCCTTCGATGGTAACGCGGTAAGTTCCCGGCCCTACACCTTGGGGCCAGTGTGGCGCGAGGTCGTCGCGCAAGCGGGTCACGTGCTCCACGGCGATCCGTGGTTCGCCTCGCACCATTCCGAGAACTTCGAAACGCAATGCCGCGACCGTCCCCTTCGCAATGGTGCCGCACGAGATCTGGAAATCTTCCGGCGCAACTTCCACCTCGTGGCGCTGCTCGATGCCGTCGAGCTGGACACCCAAAGCGTCGGCGACCATTCTGACCGATGCGCCCCAAGCCATGGACAGCGCTCCGGGCAGAAGCAAGGGAACCGGTGTGCCTGGCGGTTTTCCGAAACCCATGACTTCGAAAAGGGTTTGCGGCTGGTCGTACGTCGCGTAATTGAAAATTTCTTGCGCACGGATGGAATCGATGCGCTCGCACAAACTCGAGAGCGTGATTGGCAGCGCATCGGGCGAAAACCCAGGATCGATACCCGAACAATAAAAACTGCTTTTTCCTTGTTGGCAGGCGCGCTCGAGTTGTTCGGCAAAGGCAGGCACGACTTGCCACGGGTAAATCAAGGGGACGAAAGAACTGGTGACGACATTTTTGCCCGACGCAAGCAGGCGGCACATATCGTCGATGGCCTCGGTCGGACGATAGTCCGTGGCGGCGGTGTAGCAAACACAGTCGGCTTCGAGAGCCATGAGCGACTCGGCATCGTTCGTGGCAATGACCCCGAGGTGCCCAACGCCACAAAGCTCTCCAGCGTCGCGCCCTGCTTTGTTCGGACTCGAAACCCAAACTCCAACAAGTTCCATTTCCGGGTGCTGCGCAATCGCCCGCAGCGCATGTTTGCCCACGTGACCGGTCGCCCACTGAATGACTCGATAGCGCGCCATGCTCACCTCGCCGCCTCGCGGTTACTGGAACGCACGAGAAAACTCAACCGCCATGCGGCGGCGTAGATTCGCGGTCTGCCGGTAAACCCGAGAGGGGTCCGCTGGATTCACGGAAACGGCCGGACGCGAGCCAAGCTCCAGCTGCGCGAGCGTGCGCGTGTGGCAAGGAAGAGGGGCGTGGTGACTCAGTCTTCGGGCGTGGAATTCGGGTCGAATTCGAAGGCGAGCAAGTACTTTTTCCGCGTGTTGCACTCTTTGCAGGCCGGCACGAGGTTCCCCTTTGTCGAACGGCCGCCTCGAGCAAGGGGCACCAGATGATCCATGGTCAGCTCTGCAGGTGGGAATTTACGCCCACAGTAATGGCAAATGCCGCTTGCTCGCTTGCGCTTCCACCACTGCGAGGAACGGAGTTCCCGGGCTTTCGCGCGCTCACGCCGGATGTCGTCCATACTGGGAGCGGGGAAAAACGCTGCTTCGGCAAGCGCGCCCCAGTCCTGCGGCTCGAACATGCGTGGCTTGCGGCGGTGTTTGCGGCGCTGGGCTTCTCGGGTTCGCTTGCGCTCGTGCTCTTCCATGGCGCGGTTACGATCGAAATCTAGCTGATGGACTTGTTTTATCCTGTGCCCCGCGGGCAAGAAAGGTCGTGCAACAAGAGGAGAACCATGGAAATCTTGCGTACCCCGGACGAACGCTTTGCAAATCTACCCGGCTACCCTTTCGAACCGCATTACGTGGAGGTGGACGGAGTACGGATTCACTACGTGCACGAGGGGCCCCGAACGGCCGCGCCGGTGTTGTTGCTCCACGGCGAGCCTTCCTGGTCGTACTTGTACCGCAAGATGATTCCCGTGCTGTTGCAGGCTGGATTGCGCGTTGTTGCCCCAGACTTGGTTGGCTTCGGGCGCTCGGACAAACCTGCACGAAGAGAGGACTACACCTACCAGCGCCACGTCGACTGGATGTTGGGGTTCGTTTGCACCTTGGACCTCGAAGACATCACGCTTGTGTGCCAAGACTGGGGTGGTCTCATTGGCCTCAGGCTGGTCGCTGAGCACGGGCACCGATTCGCTAGAGTCGTGGCCGCAAATACGTTCCTGCCTACGGGTGACCAGCCTGTGCCCCCGGCGTTTCTTGCCTGGCAGAAGTTTTCTCAAGAAGTGCCCGAGCTGCCGATCGGGCAGATCATCCAGATGGGATGCGTGACCACCTTACCGCCTGAGGTCATCGCGGCCTACGAAGCCCCATTTCCTGACGAGCGCTACAAAGCGGGGGCGCGGCAGTTTCCATTGTTGGTTCCGACTCGGCCAGACGATCCAGCCTCCGAGCCGAACCGGAAAGCATGGCAAGCCTTGCAGCGGTGGAAAAAGCCCTTTTTGACGGCGTTCAGCGACCAAGACCCGATCACTCGAGGCGCCGACCTGTTGTTGCAATCCCTCATCCCGGGTGCGGCGGGTCAACCGCACACGACGATTCAAGGAGCAGGGCATTTCCTGCAGGAAGACAAGGGGGAGGAACTGGCGCGAGTCGTAGTGGATTTCGTTCGCTCCACGAGCTGAGGGATGGCCCCCAGCGTGGGGCGAGCGCGATGCAGGCACGCCCTCGAGTGCCGCACGGTGCACAGCGATCCGACGACGCCGTAGCGGGAGTCTCGGTGGAGCTGTTGCTTGCGGTTTGCCTCCGGGCCGGGCGCCTCCGAGGGCCGGAGGTCGGTGCGACGAAACTGGCTGCGGGTACGTTGACACGCTGCGAGAATTTCCATAACCGATTGAAGTCGTGACAGAACGGAACTGTGCGGGCGTAATTCAGCGGTAGAATGCCAGCTTCCCAAGCTGGACGTCGCCGGTTCGAACCCGGTCGCCCGCTCTCATCGGGGGCGTTGGCCTTCGCGGAAGAAAGCCAACGCCCTGTTTGTTCGGAGCCGGTTTCTCGCCGGAGAGGGCAGCGCCTTCCGCGCCAAGTGGGCACAGCGTGGATGCGTTACTGGTCGCGTTCGCGGTGGAGTCGAACCAGAACTTCCTGCGACACCGTGGCCACTTGCCGCCCGTGCCGGTCGAAAATCGCGCCGGTGGACAGACCTCGCGTGCCCATCAATCCCCGGCAGGTAAAGTCGTGCAAATGCCAGGCATCCGCTTGTACAGGCCGATGGAACCAAATGGCATGGTCGAGACTGGCGGACCAAAATGTCCGGTAGCCAGTACCACGGCCACGGTACTCTGGGTGGACACTGATCACCGCATCGGTGGGCAAGTCGTCGGAAAGATACGCTAGCGCGCACGCGTGCAGGCCCGGGTCCTCGGGAAGCTGTTCGGTCAGGCGCATCCAGGCGCTCACCGTGCCTCGCGGACGGTCGCTGTCGACAAACGCCCGGTCGATCAACGGACTCCAGGTGTCGCGTGGCAGTCCTTCCGGAGCTGGAACAGCGGGCATATGCTCGACTTGAACGTCCACACCCTGCTCCGGGATGTGGAACGAGGCCGCGAGGTTCAGAATTGCCCCAGCCGCCTGTCGCGCCACGACGTGTCGCGTAACGAACGTGCGGCCGTCGCGGATGCGCTGCACTTCGAGACGAATGGGTTCCGCAGCATCGCCGCGGCGAATGAAGTACGCGTGCAAGGAGTGAACGAGAAAACGGGGATCCACTGTGAGGGCTGCCGCACGGAGCGCTTGCGCGACAATCTGGCCGCCGTAAAGCCCGCCCCATGGGTAACTCGGGCCCGCACCGACGTAGGTATCGGGGCCGTGAGATTCGAGTCGCATCATTTCGAGAAAGCTGATCTCGCGAGACGTCACACGGATCCTCCATCGAGGACGGGCTCGTGGGCCTTTGCCGTCGCCCGTCCCTGATGCGCACTCTTATACCACGAGCGCAAGCGCCTTGCCCTGAGGACCCGCACGGTCCGCAGAGTGCCAGTGCCCTAGGCTACTCTGGGGGTGGCGCGATCAGAAGTCCAAGCCATCGATGACGTCAAGCACCAGCGGGGTCGCATTGTTCGTTAGGTTCGCTTCCCCGTCGATGCTGCTTGCACGGATCCACAACGTGCAACGAGCCGGAGAGCGGCGGCTCGGGGTGAAGAAACCCGCATTGGGCGGAGCGAGGACCAACGTGCCCGTGACCAACTGACCCGCACCAAGCACGACGGAGTGTTGGTCTCCGACATTCTTCGCTACCAGGTCCCAGCTCTCCACGGTTCCTGCAGGGCAGTCTCCAAGGTCGACATCGACGGCGACGTCTCTCGTCGCAGTGGTGCCTTGATCGACGTTGCGCAAGCGGAACCGGACCGCGCGCGTTTGCACAGGCATGGTTTTCGGCAGCACGATGCGCACGGGAGAGAGGCTGTCGAGCACCGTGTCGCGAATGATTTGTCCGCGCTGCGCAGCAGCGGAGTCGTTATCGTCGCGCACGTCGAGAACGATCGCGCTGCTGTTGTTGGCGGTGTTCCGGTCGAGCCCTTGCTCCGTGAGCACGACGGCCTCGGCTGCGAGGGTACAGCGGTAAACGCTTCCACTTGTGGGCGTTTCGACGGCATCCGCCGAAACCTCCACGCGCACGCGTGCGGCAACCGTTTGCTTTGCGCCCAAAAGGAGGGTGTCCTGCAAACCAGGCGTTGCTGGGTCCGTATCGACTCCCACGACCGTTCCCGACGGGCACGTGCCATCGCGCACGACGATCCGCACCGGAGTGCTCGACCAAGCATACTGGTCGGCATTCCGTACCTGCAGCGGGAACTCGCGTGCAGTGAAAGTCGTTCCGGCGCGAAGGCGCAGTGATACCGGGGCTCTGGGCAACAGGACCACATCGGGGACTTCGGTGCCGTACAAGAACGCAGCGCCGCTTACGTCATCGGAGGTCAACGCAGCACAGCGGCCATCGAAGTGGGCAACGGCTGCCATCGTCGCTGTGCGGTCGGCCGAGTGACCGAGGCCGATGGTATGACCCAATTCGTGAGTGGCAACTTCCTCGATGTTGCACTGGGTCCAAACACCGCACGCGTCCCAACCGTTGGCGAACACAATTTTCCCCACGGTGATTTCTGAAAAGCGGGTACCGTTCCGCACCATCGTTGCTGTGCCTGCACAGTATCCGCCCAGGGCCAGCACGCCGCTGCAGTTCGTGGGATTGGAGATCTCCCCGTACGGATCGTCGAAGACAATCCGGTTCGGGCCATTGCAGCCATCGAAACGTTGCGGTTCGATGGAACCACTTGGTTCCAAGCGCAGCATCGATCCGGGCACGTTGTTCCATGCGGCCATCGCGTTGGCGATCGCGGTTTCCGAGGCGGCGGGCCCGAGAGCCGCCAACCCCCGCTGGTCGACCCAAAAAGCCACGGGGAGTCCGGAGTCTGCCGCGAACCAGCGCGATTGCCCGAGCAACGAGAAGGGGGCCGAAAACTCCACTTCTCCATCGTCCCCGGGTGCGGGCAACGTGAGTTCACTGGTGGGCTCGCCGCGGGCAGCGAACACGGCTTGAGCTTCCGCGATGACGTCGGCGAGAGGCCGTTCGGTTGGCCGCGGATCGGCATCGAACTGGCGACTACGAGGGTGCAGCACCGCTGCCCCATGAAACTCGCGGCGCGCCACCCAGTTTCCCGAGCTTGTTGCTTCCACACGATACTTGCCCAAAGCGAGAGCGGTGGTGCGCAAGTTTCTTTTTCGATCGCGCTGCACAAACAAAAGCACGCGCTCGCCCACACGATACTCCGGAACGCCGAAAACCTTCTCTTCCAAACCAGGGAGCTGTCCGCCTCGTTCGACCACTTCGACGACCTTGCCTTGGGCCTTGCCGGCAACGGTGGCGTCGACTGCGAGTCGCACCTTTGTTTGCACTCCGTGCACGTCGGAAAGGTACTCTGGCGTGACGCTCACGACGCGCCCCACCAAGACCGCCTCCGATTGCCGCGCGAGTTCTTGGTCGTTGTCATAAACGAGCGTAGTGGCCGCTCCCGGTATCGAAGAGGCCACTACGCAAAAGGCCACCCAGATCGCCACGCAACATGCACACCGTCGGCTCATTCCGTTCTCCCAGCGCGGCGCGCAAAAGCGAAGGTTGTACCAACCGCCTGACGCTGCTCCGGCAATCGAGCCAGCATCGCCCGACAAAGCAGATGCGGTGCAAAAGCGCCGGACGGCACGGGAGCGTCAAAACAGCCACCACCAAAACCGAACAACGGGTCGCGCAAAACGCAAAGCGAAGCGCAAGTTCGTGCGGGGTTGGTCTCGACCAATTGCGCCTCGTTGTGCCAAAAAGGGCAGCCATGGCCGACATGCAGGAACTAGCCGACAAGTTGGAAATCCAGGAGTTGTTGACCCGCTACGCGACCGCCGTGGACACGCGCGACTGGGATTTGTTCACGCAGTGTTTCACCGCCGACGCCACGATCGATTACACGGCGGCAGGTGGAATCGAAGGAACCCTGCCCGTGGTCCGTGCCTGGTTAGCGGAGGTGCTCGCGGGCTTTGTCATGACCCAGCATCTCGTCACCAACTTTCATATTCGGCTCGATGGCGACGTGGCGGAATGCCGCTCGAGCTTGTTCAACCCGATGGGCATGAGCGACGGGGAGGGAGGCGTGGTGGTGTTCCTCGAAGGTGGATACTACTACGACCGTTTGGTGCGCACGCCGGAAGGATGGCGCATTCAACGCCGGGTGATCGAGGTGACGTTTTCCACCCGGAACAACCCGGTCTGGCTGCAGCCGTTCGTTCCAGGGTGATTCGCTGCGCTGTCACCGAAGTTCGTTCGCGCTGAAGGCCGTACGTCGCGGCGGGAGAGGGCGAAAACAACACAGTTGAAGACCGCGGTCGGGTAAAAGAGCGCTGCTCCTGATCGTTGCTTGCAAGGAGCCACGCATCGGCCGGGCAGTCTGCACTCATGGGTTGAAGGCGTGCGCTATTCCCTGCCAGGCCAAGAGTGGCATGCCCTGGATCTTCGCTTGGCTGGATTTGCCTCCGCTCGTTCAGTGGAAACGGACTGCCCGCACACACGGTCCCCCGGGCGCGCGCCAAGGGTGCCCGGTCGCAGCAGCTCGCAGCCGAAATGTCGGTTGCGTTCCGCGCCCTCGTGCGTCGCTCACCCGAGCGCCTGCTCGATTGCCTCGACGACTTCGTCCGACACCGGCGCAGTGGCCGGTGCAAAGCGTGCAATCACGCGACCGTCCCGCCCGACGAGAAACTTGGCGAAGTTCCACTGGATGTCTCCAGGGCCATCGGGCGTCGTGGGTTGTTGGGTCAGATACGCGTACAGCGGATGTCGATTCGGCCCGTTCACTTCGATCTTCGCGAACAGCGGGAACGTGACTTGGTAGCGGGTTTCACAAAATGTCCGAATTTCCTGCTCGCTGCCGGGTTCTTGATTGCCAAACTGGTTGCACGGAAACCCCAACACCACCAACCCGCGGGGGCCGTAGTGTTCGTAAAGCTCCTGCAAGCCGCGGTATTGCGGGGTGAGGCCGCATTGCGAGGCCACGTTGACGATCAACAGCACCCTGCCGGCAAAATCGCTAAGCGGCTTTTCTTCCCCATCGATCGTACGGGCGGAAAACTCGTGTACAGTCATGACCCCCTTTTGCGCTGCCCGGCACGACATTGCAAGCCGGAGAGGCTGTGCTTTTAGCATCCGGTCGCATGATGGTTGTCGAAGCCCACAACGTAGTGAAGCGCTTTGGCGCTCGCGAAGCCGTGGCCGGGATCGATTTGAGCGTACCTCCAGGCGTGTGTTTCGGTTTGCTTGGTCCGAACGGCGCCGGAAAAACCACCACGTTGCGGATGGTGTACGGGGTCATTCGCCCCACCTCCGGAACCGTGCACGTGTTTGGGATCGACGTCGCGAAACACCCCCGCGCGGTGCGCTCGCGACTCGGGGTGACCTTGCAGCAGAACGTGCTCATCGAGGCGCTGTCGCCGGTGGAAAACCTACGCGTGTTCGGCAGATACCACTTGCTCGAGCGCGGCGTGTTGGAGCGACGTGTGGAGGAACTGCTCGACTTCTTGGAGTTGCGCTCGCATGCGTATGTGCCCGTGAAGCACCTGTCGGGCGGATTTCAGCGCCGCCTTGCGATTGCCCTTTCGCTGGTGAACGACCCAGAGCTGCTGATCCTCGACGAGCCGACCACCGGACTGGATCCTGCCGTGCGCTTGGCGTTGTGGGCACGAGTGCGTGCCTTACGTGCGGCGGGGAAAACCGTGTTGCTGACGACGCATTACATGGACGAAGCCCAACGGCTTTGCGACCGCGTCGCGATCGTGTCGCAAGGCAAAGTGCTGAGCGAAGGCGCGCCGGAGGCGCTCATTGCCACACACTTGGCTCGCGAAGCGTTGGAATGCGAGTGCGAAGAACGAGAAGTGCCAGTGCTCCTCGACGGCTTGCCGGTGGCGCAGGTGCTGCGCACCGGCGACCGTTTGACTGTCTATGCGGACGATGTTTCCGCCATCGCCGACGTCATTCGCGCCCGCGACGGAGGCGAGCGGCGTACGCTGGTGCTGCGTCCCACGAATTTAGAGGACGTGTTCTTGGCCCTGACGGGTTCGACCTTGGAGGGCGAGGCATGAGCTTGTCGGTCCCTCACGCGCTCTCGGTGTGGCACCGCAACTTGGCGATGTACCGCCGCACCTGGAAGTGGAATATCCTGCCCAACTTTTTCGAACCGGTCTTTTACCTGGTTGCCATTGGGGTCGGGTTGGGTGCCTACGTGCAACAAATGGGTGGCTTGCCCTATGCGGCCTTTCTCGCCCCGGGGTTGGTGTGCGTGGCAGCGATGAACGGGGCAAGCTTCGAGGTCACGTACAACATCTTCGTCCGGATGCACTACGAAAAAACGTACGACGCGATGCTCACCACACCCGTGGAACCTGACGATATCCTGGCGGGCGAAGTGTTGTGGGCAGTTACCCGAGCGGGCATTTACGGCGGGTGTTTTTACCTGGTCACGGCAGCGTGGGGACTCGTGCCGTGGCAGGGTGCCCCGTGGGCGCTGGTGGTGATTCTCCTCACCGGGCTCCTGTTCGCGGCGATCGGCCTCGCGTTTTCGTTGCAAATCCTCACGATCGATTTGTTCAGCTTTTACTTTACGTTGTTCCTCACGCCGCTCTTTCTCTTTTCCGACGTGTTCTTTCCCCTGGCGGAGCGCCTCGCGGGGTTCTGGTTGTGGGTGGCGGAGGCTTTGCCCTTGCTCCACCCGGTTCGGCTTGCGCGTCTGGGTTTCGCTGGCCGGTGGAGCCCAGTGATGTTGTGGGACGTTGCCTACATTCTTGCTTCGTCTGCCGCCTTGTTGTGGTTCTGCCGGCGCAGCATTCGCGGCCGCTTGATGGGGTGAGGCAAGGTACCGAGTCGCCCGTTCCGCCCGTCTCCCCGCGCCAGAGAACTTCTTCGCCCGCCGGGCGGCAAATGAAGACTAGAACGCAGCACTTGGGCGGCTGACGGACCGCAGCTCCTGCCCTCGGCCGCACGAGCTACGCTGTGGTCGCCTCGACAATCTCTAGAACACAACGGATGAAAGCAGATACCGGGTCGTGCAGTGTGCCCACGCAGCACGCTCGAAGGGATCGGGACATTCCACCACCTCAAGTTGGACTGCAGTGGGCGACGTTGCCGGCAATCTGGCTCGGTGGCCACGGTCGCTGACACTCGAGCCGAGCGACTCGATTGTCGTGCCCCTCGGGCGGCGGGGTCGATCCTCTGGGCTGTTCGATCGATCCGCTGATGCCTCGCTGGAAGTGCGCATTCTCCCTCTGCAGTTCTCGTACGCAAAACCTGCAGTTATCGGAGGGAAACGGGATGAAGGCGAGAGGAGTGTGGTGCCGGGTGGATTTGGGCTGGCCAGGGGTTTGCTGTGGGGATACGTGTGTTTCTGGCAGGCGTGCCGCCGGCGATTGTGGTGGCTGTGGGTTTGCTGGCAGGCGACGTTGTTGCCTATGCGGCCCCTTGCTTTCTGCCTCTTTGGGCAGTCGTCGTGCATGCGACGGGTGCTGCCGTCGTGGTTGCCGGTTCCCGTTCGCTTCGGAGTCTCGGCTTGGGAAGCGCTGCATTTCTTCTTGGGTTCATGCGCGCCAGCGCGGTGTACGGCCCGCAGGCGTTGCCGGGGGACCACATCGTCCATCTCCCTTTGCCGGGCAGTTACGAGTTGGAAGCGGAAATCGTCTCGGGCAACTTCATGACAGGGCGAAAAGCCACGGTGGTATTGGAGGCGCTGCGTGTTCGGCGTGGCGGAGCGTGGCACGAGGCGCAGGGGCGAGTGCGGGTTACGCTGAGAAGCGCGCGAGCAACTTGGGCAGAAGGGACGAGGCTGCGCGCTTTTTTAAAATTGCGCAAGCCTCGCGACTTCGGCAACCGAGGGGAGTTCGCGTACACAGCCTATTTGGCACGTCAGGGCATTTACGTAACCGCGTGGGTGGATTCCGACGGTGGTTGGGAACGTCTAGCGGAGAGCTCGGGGCCGTTCGGCTCGCTCGTGCGGTGGCGGCTGCGGGTGGCAGCCGTGTTCGAACGCGTTGCCTCTCCCCAAGGGGCAGCCGTGTTGCGGGCGCTGGTCCTGGGCGACCAGAGCACGATCGCGCCCGAACTGCGCGAGATCTTTAGCCGCTTGGGCGTCGGACACGTGTTGTCCATTTCCGGGTTGCACGTGGCGCTGGTGGCGGGTGCGGGATACGCAGCGGCCCGTTGGATCCTATCGCGGAGCGAGTTTGTGTTGCTGTACACCAGCGTTCCGAAGCTTGCTGCCTGCGCTTCGTTCGCGCCGGTGTTGTTGTACGGCACCATCGCGGGCGACAACGTCGCGACCCGGAGAGCGATCTTCATGTTGGGGGCGGTGATCGGTGCGCTGCTGTACAACCGTGAAGCTCATTTATTCAACGTGCTTGCGGTTGCCGCTCTGGTGGTCGTTCTCCATTCGCCCGGGGCCACAGGGGACATTTCGTTCCAGTTGAGTTTTGTGGCTGTGTGGTCGCTTGCTGTTGCGGGGCGTGCGTTTCGGCGCTGGTGGCCCCAGTCGCAGCTCGTGCCGCCCGGAGGGCCACAACCATCGAAATGGCGGCGCGTCTATTCATACGCCACGTACTACGTTGCCGCGTCGCTATGGCTCTCGTCGGCAGCAACGGTGGCGACGGCGCCGCTGACTGCTTGGCACTTCAACCATGTCGCCTTGTTGGCCCCGCTAGCAAACCTTTGTGTCGTGCCGATCTTAGGTTCGGTGGCAGTGCTTCTTGGCTTGCTGGCCGCGTTTGCCGAGCCTTGCTCCAGCACTCTCGCGGCGGCGTTTGCGTACGCGGGAAGCGTGGTGGTGGACTGGGGAGCCGTGCTGATGCGCGTGCTGGATCGAGTTCCATTTGCCAGTACCCGGGTCGCCACCCCGAAGAGCTGGGAAGTGGCAGCATGGTTTGCGGTCCTGTTGAGCGTGGCGCACGGTGAGCGGTGGGGGCGAAGAGTCGCGATGGCTGCGGCGTTGGTGGCCATGACTGCCAGCGGGGCGTTGCGCTGGCTGCACGAAAACAGGCAGCAGGCATTGGCCGTGACATTTCTAAGTGTCGGCCAAGCCAGTGCCACGTTGGTCGAATTCCCCGGGGGAATCCGCTGGCTCGTCGATGCGGGCGGGCTCGGGGACGGAAGCTTCGACGTTGGCGGGCGAGTGATTGCACCAGCGTTATGGGCTCGGGGCATTTTGCACCTGGATGCCGTTGCGTTGAGCCATCCGCAATTCGATCACTACGGGAGCTTGCCTGCGGTCGCGCGGCTGTTCCGACCGGCGTGGTTTTTTCACAACGGTGAAGAGTCCGATGCGTTCCACTATCGCCGGCTGCGCAAAACCCTGAACGCGCAGGCCGTATTCCCCGTGGCATTGTTGGCTGGTGCTGAACGTTGCATTGGCGGGGTGCACGTATCGGTGTGGAACCCGCAGGGCTCGCCGCGCGAGCGCAATCCGAACGAAGACTCCCTGGTATTGTTGTTTCAGTACGGCGGGCGGGCTGTGCTGCTGCCAGGCGACATCGAATCTCGGGCGGAGAGAGCCTTGTTGGCCTCTGCCGACTGGAGCGGCATCGACGTTTTGAATGTTCCCCACCATGGCAGCCGCACATCGAGTACGGAGCCCTTCGTCGCCACGTTGCGGCCGCGATTGGCCATTGTCTCTTTGGGCTGGCAAAATCGGTTTGGGTTCCCGCATGCGGAGGTCCGACGTCGGTACGCGGCGGCGGGAAGCTGGTTGCTGCGAACTGATTTGGACGGTGCCATCGAGGTGGTCATCGAGCGGGATGGTACCTTGCGCTGGCGCACTGCCAGGCCGCCGTGGAGCCAATGGCAGGTCGAATCGTTATCGAGGCCAGCGGCGTGGCCGAAATTCGTTGACTCGATGTGTGCCGGGGGATAAGCGAAGGGGTCACACGAATGCATCCCACGTTCAAACAAATGATGAACGAGGTGGTGGCTTACGGGAGCTGCTGCGAGTGCGGCAGTTGCGTTCTCGTTTGCCCCCACAATGTGATCGACTACGTCGACGGCAAACCGAAGCAGGTTGCGAAGGCAACACTGCCGTTCGACTATTGCGGGATTAGCGAGGGCATTGGGTGCGACTGCTGTGCACAGGTGTGCCCCCGCCTTGGAGAACGCGAACATCACTTGGTGCCCAAGTGGTACGGCGATGATGCCTCGCTCCAGCACGATGTGTTTGGTCCGTACCGGCGCATCGTTGCCGCCCGTAGTACACTGCCCGAGGTGCTCGAGCGCTGCGAGGACGGCGGTGTCGTGACCACGATCCTCGTGTGGGGGTTGCGGTCAGGCCGGTTCGACGGAGCTGTCGTTTCTGCCACCGATGCGACGAAACCGTGTGCGCCGTACCCGAAAGCCATCACCACGCCCGAGGAAGCGGTGGCAGCAGCCAGTTCTTGGTACACCTATTGTCCGAACAACCTCGCTTTGGCCGACGCGGAAAAGCAAGGGCTCGAGCGGGTTGCGTTTGTCGGCGTGCCTTGTCAGGTGACGCCGATTCGCAAAATGCAGCTGGTCGATTCGAGCTTTCTCGACAATGGTCGCAAGAAAGACAAAATCATCGAAAAACAGCGGCACTTCTTGAAGGGCTTCGGTGAGCGAGTGGCAGCGGTGGTGGGTTTGTTGTGCAGCGAAGTGTTCGATTTTCGGGAACTCATGCTCGAGACGATCGAGGGCAAACTCGGCATTCCCCTGGCCGAGGTTCGGCAGTTCAATGTGAAAGGCAAAATTCAAGTGTTCAAAAAGAACGGGGAGCTGGTGGAATACCCGCTCCGTGCCGCGCAAGAAACAGCTCGACCAGAGTGCCATCACTGCGCCGATTTTTCCGCCGAGTTGGCGGACATTTCGTGTGGCGGTGTCGGCGCCTCCGGCTGGACCATTACGATCATCCGCAGCGCCTTGGGCGAGGAGATGTTCTCCACGTTGGAGCGCGAGGGCTTGGTGGAAACGCGCTCGATGAGCGAGTTCGAAAACTCGATGAAGGTCCTGCGGCGCTTGGCGCGTAAGCAACGGCAACGGGTTCCCGTTCCGCCGGGGCGCAGCGAGACTTGGGTACGTCCAGCACCGTTTGCAGCCCGCGGGCAGGAAGCCTAAGGACACATCGTTCTCCATGGCGGAAACATCGCGCCCCCCGAAGTTCCCCCCGCATTATCTGGAACAGTTGATCGAGAGTTCACCGGACATCGTCATCGCGGTGGATCGCAGTGGCACGATCGTGTTTTACAACGACGGGGCGGAAAAAGTCCTCGGCTACACTGCGGCGGAAATTCTGGGGGAAAAAGTCACGAAAATTTACCCTTCCATGGCCGAGGCGCGGCGGGTGATGGCCGCGATGCGGAGCGAGGAGTACGGCGGCCCGGGAAAACTCAAGAATTTCGAGACCACGTTTGTCGACCGCCTGGGAGAGTCGATTCCGGTGGCGATTTCCGGATCGATTTTGTGCGACGAGGTCGGATTCGAGATCGGCTCCATCGGCTTCGCGAAGGACCTGCGCGACATCCGCCGCAAAGATCGCCTTGCGACGCTTGGAGAGGTGGCAGTGGCCGTGTGCCACGAGATCAACAATCCACTCGAGGCCATCGTCAACCAAGTAGAGTTGCTGGAGCGCTGTATCCGAGAGGCGGTGCCTGACGAGCGCGCTGTGGTGGAAGAGGAACGCATCGAGGCTGTGCGCCGCGAGATTGCCAAGATCCAGGCTGCGGTGAATCGACTGGTGGAGCTTGCCAAGGGGCAGGCGTACCAAACTCGAGAGTACCATGCCGGCGTGCAAATGACCGACCTGAAAGCAGCGGAGAAAAGCCGCAAGAGCCTTCCTCTCAAAGGATTGCGGGTGCTGGTGGTGGACGACGACGTGGGCGTATGCCACTCGCTGCGCGACCTGTTGCGGGGGGAGGGTTGCGAGGTGATCGAGGCGCACGATGGGCTCGATGCGTTGCGCGTGCTGGACGTCACCCCGGTCGACATCGTGATCAGCGATGTCGTGATGCCCGACCTCGATGGGTACGACCTGTACATGGAAATCCGCCGGCGCGGCTCCACGCCGGTCATTTTGATGACCGGCTACTATTACGATCGCGACCACGTCATCAAGCGGAGCCGTTTGCAGGGGCTTCAGGGCGTGCTGTTCAAGAAGCCCATCGACCCCGAACGGTTGAAAAATCTCATCTTGGAGTTGACCCGGCCGCGGCAGGAGAACGAGCGGGCGGCTCCCGCCGCGTAGGAGTAGGCCGCGGGGTGGTCGGTGTGCGCGTGGGAGTGGGTGCCGGGGCGACCCAAAGCGTGAGCTTGCCCGAGCTGGTTTGAAACACCGCCTTTTCGCCGCCGACACTGACAACCGTTCCCAAGCCGGGAACTTCTTCTCCTTGGCGGAAAATCCCATGTTGCCCGTTCGGCTGCTCGACCACGGCGTACAATTGGCCAGCGTTCTCGGCGACCCCGGCAAGCCGGTAGCCGGAGGGAGGCTCAGCCACTTCTCGCGTGGTTGGCGAGGGCGACGGTGTGGGCAACGAGGCCGCAGTTGCCTGAGCGGGAGGAGTCGGCAAGCCGGCCACTTCCACCGGACTTGCTCGGAACCAGCCGAACAGCCACAGTAGCGCGGCGACAACCAAGGTCGTCATCATGCCCGCAAGAAAGGCCCACACACGCTGGTCCATCACGCCCACCCGCACTCAGTGAAATCTGCCATCATGGATCCCACGCCAGCCTCGCCGTCGGTTTCCGTTTACCACTGGCTGCACATCTTACGATACTGGGCCGTCGTTGCACTTTGGATGGCGTGTATTTCCGCATTTTCGACCGACCCGTTTTCCGCGCAAAACACCCACCGCTACATCGATCCAGTGTTGCGCTGGTTGTTTCCCGACCTCACCCCCGCCGGCTTTGTGCTCGCGCACACCATCGTTCGCAAGACAGCGCATTTTACCGAGTTCTTCATCTTGGCGACGTTGGTGTTTTGGGCTAGCCGCCGCGGCCGGCCGCTGCGATGGCACTGGGCGTGGAGCGCGCAGGCCCTGGTGCTGTCGGGTGCGTGGGCGCTTCTCGACGAATTGCATCAAGCATTCGTGATCAGCCGCACGGCTTCGCTTTGGGACAGCGGGATCGATGCGCTTGGAGCCCTCGCCAGCCAGTGCATCTTGTATGCTCGCGCACGCTGGAAGCACGGCGCTTCCGTTGGCTGAGGGTGGCGCGTGCTCTTTACTGTTCGCTGCGGCCGTTGTTTAAGGACCGGCGTGAGCACCGCACGGCGCAAGCGCGAGGTTCCTGACTTGTTCCGCTTCGAACGCGAGCTGTGGGCTTGCGGCGTACGCTGGGTTGCCGGTTGCGACGAAGTTGGCGTGGGCCCCCTAGCGGGTCCGGTGGTGGCCGCTGCGGTCGTGATGTCGCCAACGGTGGATGTTGCCGGAGTTCGGGATTCGAAGACCCTCACAGCTCGGCAGCGAGAAGAGCTTGCCCGCCGGATCGAAGCGGCTGCCGTATCCATCGGGGTTGGGGTGGTGGATGCGACCGAAATCGACCGGATGAACGTGCTGCGTGCCACGTTGGAAGCCATGCGGCGAGCAGTGAGCGCGCTGCACGTAAAGCCAGACTTTTTGCTCGTCGACGCGCGGACGGTTCCCGGGGTTGCCATTCCCCAGCGTGCGATCGTCGATGGAGATGCCCTCAGCTACTCCATCGCTGCAGCAAGCATTGTCGCGAAAGTGCGACGCGACGCGATGATGCGTCAGTGGCACGAGCAGTACCCGCAGTACGGATTCGACCGGAACATGGGCTATGGCACGCGAGAGCACTTGCAAGCGCTGGCACGATTTGGTCCTTGCCCGCTGCACCGGCGATCGTTCGCGCCTGTGCGCCAGTTGGGATTGTTTCCGAGCGGCGGGAACGGCGGCGGGCCCGGTTGAGCGGTCGCTTGCTGGCAGAGTTGGCGCGGAGGAGCTAGCAACCCCCGGCAATGAAATTTCGCGCCGTACTGTTCGACATTGGTGGCGTGGTGGTCGGTTCTCCCCTGCACGCGATTGCTGCTTACGAGCGTGCACGCGGCTTGCCGGCGGGGTGGATCAATCACCACATCGTCCGCAGCGGGTCGGAAGGCGCGTGGGCGCGACTCGAACGCGGCGAGCTGAAATTGGAGGAGTTCGTCCCGCTGTTCGAAGCCGAGTGCCAGCAGGCTGGGGTAGCCATTGCGGCAGCCGAACTCATGGAGATGGTGCAAGCCGCAACGGTGCCGCGCCCGCAAATGATTCGCGCGATTCACCGCATCCGTGGGGCCGGGCTGCGCACCGCAGCGGTGACCAACAATTGGCTGAGCGAGCATGACGACACGACACCGTTTTCGGAACTGTTCGACGTGGTCGTAGAGTCTGCCCGTTTGGGTGTGCGCAAACCGGACCCGCGGATTTTCACCCACACCTGTTCTCAGCTTGGCGTCGAGCCCCCGGAAGCCGTGTTTCTCGATGACATCGGTCAAAATCTCAAGGCTGCGCGGGCCCTGGGCATGGCCACCATCAAGGTAGCCGATCCGGAAGTTGCTCTGGCCGAACTCGAGCAGCTCCTGGGGTTTTCCGTACGCTGACTTACGCGCGTGTTGAGTTCGCCTCCGCGGCCGGCGTAAAATCGTGCCAGGAGGTGGCTCTATGGCGATGACGGTCAAGCAAGTCACATTGTGGCGGAAAGAAGTGCAAAATGCGCCGGGCATCTTGGCCGAGGTATTGGAGCCGCTGGCCGCGAGCGGTGCCAATCTGCGTGTGGTGATGGGTTATGCCCTCGGAGACACAGGGCGTGCCGCAGTGGAAGTATTTCCCGTCACCGGAAAAAAACTCACCCAAGCGGCAACCCAAGCGGGATTGCAGCCGGCCCAAGTGGCCGCGTTGTTCGTGGAGGGCGACGACCGCCCCGGCTTGGGGGCAGCAATGGCCCGCGGCATTGCCAACGCGGGTGTGAACATCGAGTTTGTGGTGGCACAAACCGTAGGGCGTAAGTTCTCGGCTGTGTTCGGCTTCCGCTCTGCCGACGACGCCCGCGCCGCTGCGAAAGCGATCAAAGCCGCCGCAAAGCCTGCCCGGACGGCAAAGCCGCGCCGCAAGCGCTGAGCATTCAGTTCTCTCGCAATACGAGCAGCGGATTTCCCGAACGCATCGAGCGCCGGCAACCTATCAGGCCTTTCCTTTGCCTGCGCCGCGCCTGTACAACAAATAGGTCCGTCGCGGTGCCATGTTCGTTGGTGTAACGCACGCGGCTGTACGCACGGCATGTAGGGGCGACGCGGTGCGTCGCCCTGCCACCGTCGTGCACAGCGGCCGCATGTGATCCAACCCGGCGACCGTACGTGCACGGCCCCCGCCGGGCGACCCACCGGGTCGCCCCTACATTGCCCGCCGGTAGGGTGCAGGTTCCGATGAACCACGCGCGTTTCCGTGTGCTGTACGGGCACGGCGGTGCCGTGCCCCGGGCGGATTGCGTTACGGCGGGCGCGGTTGCGGCTCACACCCACACGATGCCTTCGGACGGATCCCCGAAGCATTGTGCTTCGCCCTGGGTGTGTCGCCAGCCACTCCACCACGCCAACAAAGCGTCGACCTCGTGCCACGAGGAGACCTCGCTCGCAATCGGCAGCGGCAATACGTCGGCCAATGCGCGGGCATAGGCCGATGGAGAGGTCGTGCGGTAGCCATCGATGCCGCGATCGGCCAGGCAGCGTGCGGCGGCCCGGGGGTAGACTTCGTAGACGGGAGTGGGCGCCAGCCGGTGCCGGAGCTGGATGGCGCGGGCCGTAAGTCCCCCGAGGAACATGGGAGACATTGCGCCCAGCATTCGATCGCACTGCCGGAAAAAGAAATCGCTTCCCCGGCCAAAGTAGGCGTCGGGAAGACTGAGCGGTGCATCTAAGTACACGGCGCTCGGCAAATACTTCTGGCAAAAAGCGAGCAGGTACTCGTCGGCGTCGTGGTTCTTAGGAACGCGTACAAGCTGCAAGATGGCGCCGCGGTCGGTGCAAATTGCGGTCGTGCCCGCGAGGCGAGCGCCAAAATCGACCCCGCAAATCATCGTTCTTCGAGGTAATCATTTCCGCGTGTACTGTGCGCGCGGGTTTTTGCCCAAGCGCTCCCCGTTGCGCGTAGCCCGCTTGGCAGTCGCAACCCGTTGCTGGGTCCCGCGAACCTCGCTTCCACTCTCCAAGCGGCTTTGCAAGGTCAGCAGCGTGTCGACGTAAGCGAACGACCGGTTGTAGTTCCACAGCACTTGCCGGCGCTGGGGCCGTTCGAGATCCGGTCGCCACCCGTAAGCCCGCAGGTACTCTGCAGCAGAGAGGATGGCGTCAGCCGAATTCGTCAAATCGACGAAGCCGTCGCCGTTGCCGTCGCGCCCAAACCGTAGCACGCTGCTTGGAAGGAATTGCGGCCAGCCGATCGCTCCGCCCGACGAACCGCGCAATTCGTGCGGATCGACGCGCCAGCGGCGCGCGAGCTCCAACGTGGCGCGCACTTCGGGGTAAAATGTTTCTTCCAGGTAACGAGCGCGGCCGGTCAATTGTTCGTGCAGCCGAGACGGCGACGTTGCGCTTCCATCCAGCCACCGCGCAAGGTTCCAGCGGAAGTTCTCCGGTGCTGGCGCCATGGCCAAACGTGCCACGCGGTACAGAATCCGGTGGTTCCCCGTATTTGCCCCGCAGCGGCTCTCCACATGCAACAAGGCAGCAAGCAGCGCCCCGGGCACGCCCGTATCGCGCTGTGCGCGTTGGAACTCGCTGAGGTGGCGGTTCCAACAAGCACGAGCTTGGGCCATGCTCGCGGGCTTGAGGAAGCCGCGATAGAGAGAAGTTGGTTCGGGGCGCCGTTCCGGGGCAAACTCGAGCTTGTCGAACGGCGGCATGCGGGGGTCGGTAAAAATCCGCTCTACTTCCGCACGAGCCTCGTCGTCCAGCACCAGGCGGTCGACCAAGTACCCCCAACCACGGAGGTTGTCGGCGCGAGCCGGGAGAGCGAGCGCAACAACGAGCGAGAACGCAGCAAAGAGTGGCAAAAAAATCGAAAACGGCATGGGCAACAAGGAAAACATCTGGTGTCGGGCAGCTTCTCAATGTGCAGGGAATCGGAGCGCTTCTCAAGTAGGTCGGGCAACAGCGAGAGCTGGATGCGGGCAGTCGGTACCGAGAGGCCGAAAGCAGTGCGACGACTCGCCCTTCAGGCGGCTCGGAAAAAATGCCTCTCGACTTCGCTGGATGGTGCACGCAAGCTAGGAGAGACGTGATGTGGAATCGGTTTTTCTTGCTTGTGCTGGTCGCGGCGATGCTTGGCAGGGGTACGGTGCAAGCGTTGTGGCCGCGAATCGTGAACGGTGTAGCCACCGACCAGTATCCCGCCGTGGCGCTGGTGGCGTTTTACTCCGATGCCACGCAAAGCGAACTCGCTGGTTTGTGCTCCGGCGCGCTCGTTGGATGCCACACGGTTCTCACGGCCGGACACTGCGTTTGTCCCGACAGTGCAGACAACTACGAAAGTTGCGTCGCCGAAGGGCTTGCGGATCCTGGCAGTATCGCCGTGTTCCTTGCCAACGTCGGTGTGCTTCCTGTGCGGAGGGTGACTTTGCACCCGGGCTACGAGTTCGGGAACGGCAATGACGTGAGCATCCTCGAGCTGACAGAACCTGCGGAGGGCGTTCCGGTTCTCCCGCTCGTTACCGCGAAACCTGCTGACGGCAGCAGCGGACGCGTGGTGGGTTACGGTACGACCAGGAGCGGTTTCCGAAGTGTGGATGACACAGGCATCAAACGCGAGGGGTTGGTCGTGTTTGGTGCCTGTCCTTCGGATGTTCCCGCCGACGGGAACCTTTGTTGGAACTTTACGGGCTCGGGAGCCAACGCGTGTTCGGGAGACTCGGGAGGCGCGGTTGTCGTGCAAGATGGAGGGCGTGCGGTGCTGGCCGGAGTGGTATCCGGTGGTTCGACGTTCGACTGCCAGCCCCCGGATCAGTCGTTTGCCACTTCGATCGCCGCGGTGCGCAATTGGTTAGTGGCGACTGGTGGCTCTGATGTGGGTGCCTCCTGTGCTTTGCCGGGGAGTTTCGGCGATGGTCTGGTGGAAACCTACTCCGTGGAGCTGACGGCAGCACGGCCGCGCGCGCAGATGGAGTTCGACGTGCCCGTACGCGCTGCGGAGCTTCGCGTGACGTTCAACGGCCAGTCGGGCAGCGGCACTGGCTTGGGTGCAGTGGACAATGACTTCGATTTGTTCCTGGCGCCCGTAGAAGCGGCTTCACGTGAGCAGTGGGTTTGCCAAGACGAGCGTGCGGAAAACTGGGGTGCGTGCCGTGTGCCCCGGCCGGATGCAGGCCGCTGGCGGTGGGAACTTCGTCGCGTTGTCGGGTCGGGACCGGCACAGGTGACCGTCACGATTTTCCCCGGCCTCCCCTCCTGCGGAGGCGATTGCAACCGCGATGGCCGGGTCGAGGTAAACGAACTTGTCGCCGCGGTGAACATCTTGCTGGGAATCTCTTCGCTGGAGAATTGTTCTGCTGCTGACGCAAATCGTGATGGCGAGGTCACCGTGGACGAAATCCTCCTTGGTGTGAACGCTGCGCTTGCCGGATGCGAAGCGGTGGTGACGACGAAATAGGCCCTCGCACAAAAAAAGCGGGGCGGCCGATGCCGCCCCGCTGCAAGCTTACCCTGATCGGAGTAGGACCTGGGCTCACGGAGTACTTGGGTTGTACACGGACAGCGACCAGCCCATGCGTTCGTGACCATACACGTTCCAAACGGGGTTCTTGCCACCCACGATTTGCGAGTCGCTGTAGTCCGGTGCACCAGACCCCGAACCCGTTCCGCCGATCAATCCCAAGTAAATCGTTCCCCCAGTGTAGGTGGGGTGGGTATCGTCGGACTGGATGTAGTCGTAGCTCGTGCTCGAGTTCACGAAGTGGTAGTTGGCGTCGCGGATCGTGGACTTGAGGGTGACCGTAATCCGCTGCACGTACGCAGCCTCGGTTTCGCCCGGAATGTACCGCAGCGCCTCGCTGTCGATTTGCCCGTCGCCGTTGGAATCGTAGTCGGCCCCCATGTACTGGGCAAACACGTCAGCACAGGCAAAGCCGTAGCGGCGAGCCAAGTCGCAAGCCCGCCAGTTGCTCTTTGCCAGGTACGGCAGGAACTTGTCGCGCTTGTTGATGCGCTGGCCGGTGGTCGGATCTGTGCAGCTGCTGAGCGTATTGTCGGCATTGTACCCCGGGTAGTACAGGTTGGCGATGATCTTGAGCTTGGTTGCAGGGTTGGCGTACTGATTGATCGCTTGCATCGCGAGTTCCTGGTAAGTCGTGCAATTCGCCAAGGCATTGTCGAGAACCGAGTAGTTGCAGGTTCCTGTTTGGCCACTGAAGTTGCTGCGCGCTTGCAAAAAGTCGTTCCCGCACATTTCGAACGTGACCACGCGGGTGTTCGAGGTTTGCATGTACGAACGCTCGGCCACGATCTTGTTGTTGTAGATATCGTCCGCTTTCGCTCCTGACTTGGTGCGCCGGATCACCTCGATATCCGCATTCCACAGTTTGGCGAGATACTCGCCGTCCACGTAAGGAGCCGCCCGCTTGGCAACGCGGGACAGCGAACCGTAGTACCCGGCGTAAATCGAATCTCCGTACGCGGTGACGCGATACTTTGTCGTGGTGCCCGCACGGTCGATGGTCCACGACGAGTTTTGCGTCAACGTGTTTGCGAAGGCGACCCCTCCCCACGCCAACACGCTCGCTGCGACCAAAAGCCGCCCACGAAATAACCACCAGCTTTGCATTCCATACCCTCCCTTCGTTTGTTGGCCTCGTATCCCGAAGCCGGCGCCCGGCGCCTACCACAACTCGGAACAAATTGGCAATAGGAACGCTTGCCCGAAATGCGACTCTTGGCGGCGTTTGGGCCGCGGCCGTAGCTGCCCGGACCCAAAGGGAAGCGCGTGGTTCAACTACGAGCGCGTGCGTGGGATTCGCGTCGATGGGCAGCGATGAGTTCGCGCAGGATGTTCACGCCACGCTCGATCTCCGCGAATGGCGGTCCGAAGGAAAACCGCACAAAGTGTTCGAAGCGGCTCTCGCGTTCGGGGCGGCGTTGGCCGGGGTTGATGTCGAAAAATACCCCCGGCACAGTAATGAGCCCCGCCTCCAAGCCAGCGCGGAACAAGCCCATTCCAGTGTTCAATGGCGGTGGAAGATCCGAAACGTCCCCCCAGCAATAAAAGCCGCCCTGCGGCGGGTGGACGCGAACCCCCAATGCGGTCAGTGCCTCGAGCAAGAAGGCACGTTTGCGCGAAAAGTGCAGCCGGATCGCTTCTGCCTCGGTACGGGCGAGTTCGGGGTCCAGTAGCGTAAGGGCAGCCAATTGCATGGGCCGCGAGCATCCGCCCTCAAGAAAGCTGCCTGCGGAGGTGACCGCCTCGATGATGGGGCGAGGAGCCACGGTCCACGCCACTCGATAACCGGGATACCGCCAATTCTTGGTAAGGCCGTCGAGGATGACGACAGGATCCTCGTCCACGTCCTCGACAAACGCGGCCGCAGAAACGGTTTGCGGTGGGTCGAGGTAAATGTAGTGGCTGTAGAATTCATCGAACACCAGCGTGCACCGCAGCTCGCGGGCTACACGAACCCAACGTTCCAACTCGCCGCCGTGAATCAGCGCACCCGTGGGGTTGGCGGGGTTCGACAACACGACGGTGGACAATCCTCGGCCCAGTACTTCATTGCGCAATTCTTCAGCCGAGAAGGCGTACCCGGTTTCGGGGCGCCGAATGAGCGGGATGGGAACGAAAGTCCCGAACGAATCGAGTAACTCTTCGTACGCCGTATAGTCGGGGAGAAAGTGGCCGACGTTGGTGCGCCCGAGCGTGGATACGAGGCGGGTGAGGGCAGCTCGTCCGCCCGGGCTGATTGCCACGTTGGCAGCGGTGTACTGGCTTTTCTTCCCACCCCGGTAGCGTGCATTGTAAAGGTTGGCGACGCGCTCGCGGAGTTCTGGCAGGCCGTCGATGGGGGCGTACTCGAACGCGTCGTCGGCCAGGGGCAAAGCATTCTGCCGCGGCGGCGCGCCGGGCAGCGGCCCAGTTTCCGGGGCACCTTGTCCGAGATTGGCCCAGGAAGGGTCGCCTGGGCGATACCCGTGCTTCCCCGCTTCGGTCATGACATAAATCACGCCGGTGCGTGGCACTGGGCGAAAGCCCGGTGGTACGTGACTGGTTCGCCTCATGCATTCTTAAAAGCGAAGCCCATCCCTGAGTGCCAGGGGGCAAGGTGGTTGCGCTTGTAGGCGCGGTGGTTAAGCGCACGCTTACGGAAACTCCACCAGGAAGGAGGGATGCAACCATGGCCGAACAAGCAACGAGGCTCCGGGATTTTCACGACGCAGCGTTGATCGTGGTCGATGTGCAGAACGACTTTTGCCCGGGCGGGAGTCTTGCCGTTCCCGAGGGCGACCAAGTGGTTCCGGTCATCAACAAGCTTGCACCGTTGTTCCCGGTGGTGGTGGCAACGCAAGACTGGCATCCGCCCAATCACTGTTCGTTCCGCGCGCAAGGAGGCCCGTGGCCGCCGCACTGCGTGCAAGGTTCTCCAGGGGCGGAGCTGCACCCGCAGCTCGACCGTTCCCGCATCGTGGCTTATGTGAAGAAAGGCACTCGGCCGGAAAAAGACGCGTACTCCGGTTTCGAAGGGACTGACGACTCCGGCAATCCGCTGGCAGAACTCCTCCGTCAGCGCGGGATCAAGAAAGTATACGTCACAGGGCTCGCAACCGACTACTGTGTTCGCGCAACCGTGCTGGACGCACTGAAGGAAGGATTCGAAGTCCACGCAGTGGCCGACGGGATGCGCGCGGTGAACGTGAAGCCCGGCGACGGCGAGCGTGCCCTGGAAGAAATGCGCGCTGCGGGGGCGGTGGTGGAGAACTCGGACGCAATCCTTGCCGCCGCGCACGATGCACCAGCGCCGACCGCGCGCGTGTGAGCACGAGTTCGGATCGGCGCGCCGGTAGCGCCGGCGTGAGGTCAGGGCGGATCGCCGGATGCCGTGGTGCAAGGTCTCGGCACGGTGCTTCTTGCGCCAGTCGAGGGCAGCACGGTCTCGCCGGCAAGTTGCGAACGGGGTGTACTTGGTGAATACGGCAGGTGTGAGCAAACGTTCGAGTACGCGTTCAAAAAATGAAAGCGCGGCGCAGTCCCTGTTCGAAATCCCCGAGGCGCCGAGCACCACGACCCGACAGCGTGCCCGGCGCACCAAAGCAACGAAGCCGGCGTCGGCGGACCACGAACCGCCGACAACCCCACGCCGAGCGGTGTTCATCGACGTAGAAAACACCACCGCCGAAGGCCCGCTCATGGAAGTTTTGCACGGGTTGGCCATCGATCCGAAAAAGGAACAGGTGGAACTCACCGCGGTGGGAAACTGGCGTGCAGTTCCCCCAGCGCTTGCTCGCCGGCTCGCAAGTCTGGGGGCAAAGCTCGTACACAGTGCGCCAGCTCGGGGGGTTCGGGACTGGAGCGATCTATGGATCGCCACCGCCGCCGGCTGCTGGCTTGGCCAGGCACGCCCAGGAGATGTGTTGGAGATCGTTTCGAACGATCGCGCGTTCGACGCCATTGGTGACTTGGCTGCAGCCCGGGGCGTGACGTTTCGCCGCCTGGCGCACACGCGCGCTACGGCTGGCGGCGCAGGTGCCAGCAGCGCCGCCTCGGCACCTGGAGCCGGCACACGCGGGTCGCAACCGCGTAAACGAGGAGCGACGCCTTCGCCACCGGAACAGGTACAACCGGTAGCGCAAGCGGCCTCGGCGGAGGAAATCGTGGCGACCATCCACCGCCTGACGGGTGGCGAGCCAGGGCGCTGGGTCAACCTCGACGTGTTGGAGCGCGCTTTAAAGGAACAGGGCTTCGTGCGACCACCAGGATCTCCACGCTTGGTGACTCGCCTGCGTGCGCTGAAGCAAGTGGAGGTGGATGCGCACGGCCGCGCCCGCATTCGCCAAGACGCCTCGCCGTAGGCACGGAACCCTTCCACGCCACCGGCCGAGGAACTCTCCGGGGAAGAAGCGAAGTGCTTTGGGCGGGGGCGATGTCGCGGATGTTGCGGGCATAGGATCCGCCGCGCACGCTCGTGACTTGGCTAACGGCAATGCACCCCGCGGCTTGTCGGGGCTGGGGACTTCTTCTCACCCCAGTGCACCGGAAGCGCGCAACTCCGCAATGTACTCCGGGGCGTAGCGAAGAATTTCGCGCAGGATGTAGTCGGCGTCTTTCCCAGGTTCGACAGCGGCTGCACTCGGTGGGGGGATCGACTCGCCGACGAGCCGCACCGGAGTCGGCATGAGTTCCGTGCCGACTTGTTCCCGAGGCCAGAATCCCACGCGACTTTGAAAATGGGGATCCTGCGTGATGGACTTCACGTCGTTCACCGGGGCGATCGGAACGTCCGCAGTAAGGCCAAACTGTACCCATTCTGCCGTCGTGCGCGTAGCGAAGATGTTCGCGAGTTCCTCGCGGAGCGCGAGGTCCCCACGTGCGTGGTCCGCCACCCGTGCTCCGGGGTTGCGTTCGTACAGGTCGGGCCGCCCGACTGCGTAGGCAAAGTTGCGCCAGAATTTTTGTTCCGATGCCATGAACAGGATCAACCCGTCCTTGGTGCGGTAATACTGGTAACGCACAGCGTCGGTCATGCTGTTGTCGCCAACCGGGCGCCGCGCTCCTTGCCCATCGCCGTCGTTGCCAGTGACCTCGGTCTCGGGTCGTTCGTAGGCTTTGTTGCCCTCGATGCCGTTCCAATTGAATGCTGCTGCGGCGTCGCTTTGCGCCACCTCGATCCAGCATGGCTTGCCCGTTGTGCGTGCACGGAGCAGCGCAGCGAGAATGCCCAACGCAGCATACAGCGGCCCGGCATTGATTCCGACTGCGGTGTAGCTGGGGATCGCGGGAAAGCCATGCGCCTCGACTGTCGGCCGGGCAACGCCGGCCCAAGCGTCGAAGGCAATCCCATGTGCGGGTAAGTCGCGGTAAGGACCGTCGAGCCCATACCCTGTAACCGTACAAAACACCAGTCGCGGATTGTGCTGGCACATACGGTCGAACGTGATGCCTCGGCGAGCCAAGGCGCCAGGGCGCATGGCTTCGATCACGATGTCCGCCTGTTCCACGAGCTGGAAGAACACCTCCACCGCTTTGGGGTGCTTGAAGTCCAACACGAGGCTGCGCTTGCCGCGGTTGAGGTGCCAGTGGAGGAGCGATACCCCATCGATGATCGGGAACGCCATCCTCCGCACATAGTCTCCGCCTGGAGGCTCGATCTTGATGACCTCCGCACCTAGATCGGCCAGGTGCATACCAACTGCTGCCGGCCCAAGAAGCGAGCACTCCAGTGCTCGAACCCCACTCAGTAAACCCTCCAGCTTCTGTCCGGCCTTCATCGTCCTGGTCCTCAAGATCGCCTGCAGGGTCGGCTTGTAAGTGCTCCAGCGTCACGAGCCTGTACCGCCCGCTGCGCGCTCGCTCCCCTTACGATGTTGCTAGCGCTCGACTTTCCCGACCGCGTTTTTCTTGCACGCTCCTCCTCGTTGCACTTCGATGAAGACGTTTTGTGTCATTCTCGTAGCTGCCTGACAAGGAAACCAACATTCTCTGCCATTTCCGCGTGCGTACCACATGAAAATTTCAGCGACACCGCCGGTGGTATGCAGGCAGCTAAGCACTCATGCTTCCTATGCCCCCGTTCCCAGAAAATTCCAAGCGTTTGCATGGTGCCGACACCAACCATTCCTGGCCAAACGGCGCAGACGATCTTTCCGAGTCTTTAGGAGAAGAAAGAACGCTGCGCCGCATTTTAGTGGAATCCGGCCCACTGCCGTGGACGGACGTGGTGCGGCTAGGCGTGCAGGTTGCCACCCAGCTTCACTCTTTCCACAGTCGGGGTGCGTGCCCGCACGGTTCCGTTTGTCCGGAAACCATTGTGCAGGTCCCCGACGGCAGTAGCTTCGTCTTGTCGCTGCCCCTCGTTGGTGCGGCGTTGCCGTACCGCGCGCCGGAGGCCCAACCAGGTGCCACCGAACGGCCCGATGCGCGGGCGGATGTCTTTGCGCTCGGGGTCGTTTTATTCGAAGCGTTAGCGGGAAATAGGGTGTATCCCTTCCGAGTGCGACGCCAGGAAAATCCCGAAGGAGGTACTGGCGACTTGGCATACCTCCCCGAACACGAGTTGCAGTCGGTGGCACCTGGGGTTCCGGCACGGTTGCGGCGCGTGATCGAGCGAGCCATTCGCCTTGTTCCGGAGAATCGGTACCGCTCCGCTCTCGAGTTTGCCGAAGCGTTGCAGTCGGTTACGGTCGAACCGGCAACCTCCGAGGAAGCGGTTGCCCGCCCCCTCACAAGAGGAAAAAAACGCCGTGCTGGCCTCCCAGCGTTGGTTGCGGGTTTGTTAGCCCTTTGTGTTGCGGTGGGAGTAGGGGTGTTCGTGTTTGCGCCACGCGACGCGCGCGAAACGCCGACAGAGCTGGAGCGGTTAAGAGCGGAGGCCCTACAGGTTTCGGCGCCGACGCTTGCCCGTGAATCCTGGCTGGCTGCTGAAGCAGGGGCAAAAACCAATCCCGAGGCGGCAAGCAGCTTGTACCGGAAGGCAAGGGACGAGGCGTGGCAAGCCCGTTTGGCGCAAGTGAGCGATGCTGCCCAAGAGGCTGTGGCGTTCGATGCCACCGGAGAGGTGGCGTACACTCGGGCGAACGATGCTCGACTGCGGGCGGAACGCTTGTGGCAATCTCGGCGGGTAGCAGATGCGTTGCAAAGTTTGGCCGAGGCGGATGAGTTCTATCGGGCAGCGGTCCACAACCGGCGCCAACGCTGGATTGGGGACATCCGCGATCAACTGCGCACCGAAAGCGAACGGCTGGCAGCAATTCCGAAGCAGGAAGACCGAACCGCGGCCCGGGTGTTGATTGGGGAAGTCGAACGGCTTCTCGGGCTTCCCGAGCTTGGAGTGCAAGACCTGCGTACTGCCGAGTCCAAGTTAGCCGACCTGCGAGTGCAGGTGACGACCGCGCTGCAGCGGGCGGGGGAAGAGTTGGCCGCTCGGCAGCGGGGCAACGAAGCCATCGAACGCGCGAGGGGATTGGCGCGGTCTGCCGAGAGCGCAGCGCAAGCCTTTCCTTCGTTGCAAGCAGGGTATGCGCGCGGGCAAGATTTCCTCGACGCGGCACGGCGTGCAGTGGAGAGCGATCCGGGCCAGGCGGTAACGCTGGCCGACGCTGCTGCCGACCGTTTTCGCCAGGTCGAGGCGGCTGCCGAGCGCGAGTTAGCCGCTCAACGCCAGGCCGCAACTGCCGCGCGCAAGCGGGCCCAACAAGCTCAGGCCGAAGAGTTCGCTGAGGAAAGTTACGCCTCGGCGGAGGAAGTCTTGCAGAAGGCGGATCTCCGCGGGCAAGACTGGGTTCAGCGGAAAAAGCTGTACGGCGAGGCCAAGGCGGCCTTCGACAGAGCGTCCAACGAGGCAGAAGAGCGGCAGAGAGAAGCCGCAGCGAAGGCAGCCAAGACCAGATTGGCGCCCGAGGAGCGAGCGGAGGTTCAGCGAGTTGCCCCGGAGCCACCGACGATCCCAGGTACGGCGCAGGTGGTCGAACCGCGACCGGCCCCTCCAACGGTTGCAGCTCAGGTTGCAGCCGTGCCAACAGTGGCACCGATTGCTCCCAGACCGGTGCCCCCGAAAGCGAGTGGCGCGCCCGCGGCTCCGGTCGGCCCCATGCCCGCCGATTTAGCCGCAAACATCCAGACGTGGCTCCGCGATACCTGCGAGAGCTTGAACCGGTCTCTGTCCCGTAGTGGTGGCACGCGAGCGCGCTGCGAGGACTTGGTAGTACTTGACCGGCGCGATCGATCTCAGGTTCGGGTCGCGTACTCCGTGGCGTTCGGCAGCTTGGTCCCCGAAGGCATTCGATGGGATACGCCAGCGCAACGCTCGGCCACGCTGGATTGTTCGACCAGTGCTTGCCGTTGCGTGGCCGGCGACGGTTGCTGAGCGTTGGGTGCGCGGACTGCGAAGGTGATTGGGTAGGGCGCCGCCTATCGGGAGCGAAGGATCAAGGTGCAGTCGTTGTCCGGCGGGTCGCTATCGCTAAACGAGTTCACGTAGGCTGCAAGGGCGGCGTGACCAACGTCGTCGGCGGTATACGCAAAGCGCTCGTCGCCTTCGGCAACCGTTGGCCACCAGTCGCGCAGCCGCTCCGCGATTCTGCGTGCCTCGTTGCGTTCGAACGCAAACGGTGGGTTGCAAAGCGAGTCGGCAATGATGTCGATGAAGGTACTCGCAGTATAAGCCCGTGAGTATGCCTGCAAGTCGGGGATCGACGGGATCGATTGGAGCCTGCGGCTACGGATTTCCAGTGTGCCGTCTTCCACTCGAAACAATCGGTACGCATGCGGATAGCCCGCAAGCGAGGCAGTCACGATGTTGTAGAGCCCGCCCTCTTCTTTGATGTCCTGAATGTGGAGATGTCCCGACAGCGTGATGCGCACCCCGTACCGGCGGAGAATATTTTTCAGTTCGTCGGAGTTCTCGACGTGGAACCACGAGAACGTTGGGTCCACCCGTTCTCCCGGTACATGCTCCACGATGCTGTGATGAAGCATGACGACAACCGTTTTTTCGGGATCGCGCTGGTTGGCGAGATCTTCTTCGAGCCAGCGGAGAGTGCGCGCAGGGATTCGGCCGCGATCGTCGTCGGGCTTGGCAGAGCACAAACCGATGAGATGGAGGTCGGGCGTCGGGTCGCAGCTATAAGCGAGAAGATCGCTCCGTTGAAACCCAAAGTCGCTGTAGAGCCGCGCGACCTCGGGCGTCGACAGAGGGCGAACGTCGGGGTCGAGGTATTGAGTAGGGCGCAAGTGCGGAGGGCGAGGCTGGTCGTGATTGCCTGGCACGCAGTACACCGGCTTGCGAAACCGCGACAACAGTTCACGTGCGGCGTCGTGATTGTAAGGTTCGGAGTCCTTGGTGAGGTCCCCGGCGCACAGGACAAAGTCGACGTCGGGCAACGCGTTGATTTCCTCGATGGCACGTTCGAGGAGTTCGACGCTGTAGTGGTACATCGTCGGCTCGTTTGGAATCGGCTCCGACAACATCCAGCCAGTTCGAGGGTTGGGCACCGTGATGTGCGGGTCGGAGATCAGCGCGAACGTTGCCATGCCAGCATCCTGTCGCCTTGTTTGCGGAGAATCAATCGGGAGAAAAAATCCAACGTGCACAAACACTTTGGCCCGGCGTGCCGAGCAACATTGCTCGACTCACCGGGCCAAAGTCGCTGTATGCAGAAAAGGTTACAGCTTTTGTACGTTTGTGGCTTGCGGCCCCTTGCGACCCGGAGTGATGTCGAAACTCACTCGTTGGCCCTCTTCGAGGCTTTTGAAGCCCTGGCCTTGGATCGAGGAGTAATGCACGAATACATCCTCGCCGTTTTCCTGACGGATGAAACCAAAGCCTTTTTCAGGGTTGAACCACTTTACTGTTCCAGTTGCCATGCGCGGCCCTCCTTTCTTGAAACTCGTTAACCGGAGGTGCTGCATGTCCTTGAAGGCTTCTGGTTTGCCTGCGGAATGTAAACAACCATTCCGGTGTAACTGAAGCCACCTTTTACCTGGCTCCGGTGGTGCGCACAAGGGGGAGAGAAAAATAAATTTCTTGCTCAGCGCGCGCAGCCAGCCCAGGGCTCGCGGTGGTCAGTACGGTCGCAACGCCAAGCCGAGAGGGTCTGCATTGGAAAGAACGTGCTGCTTTGTGCCGCGTAGATGCACTTCACTCTCCGTTCGCAGCGGCCGCGCCAACGTCGTTCGGCGAGGCCGCTGCGAAACCGAGGTCATTCCGCCGGGGTGTTGGTAACGGGCTGGTAGTCGCGGCAATACTGAAGCCGCAGCGACGGGCATGGAGGCAGGGTCGCGGGAATCCCTTGCACGGTGGGAATCCAGGGCAGCACGATTCGCGACGGTGTCGCGGCCGAGCGGCCAACATAATTGGTAACCGGCTCATCGAACTGCAGGGTTTCGAACTTCCACCGTGGACGCGAATTGCCCGGACTGTCGACAGCGATGCGCACGCGGGAACCGGGGCGGAACACGTGCGCAAAGGGAAACAGTTCCACTCGAACCAACGAAAATTCGCCGCGCGGTAGCGGCTGCACGTCTTCCCGGCGGCCGCTGTAAGCGGGGCGGAGGATCGTGCTTTGGCTGAGGTCCAAAGCCCGGAAGCTTGCCCGTGCCCAGCCGTTCTGGATGTACACCTCCTTGTTATCAGGGCGTACTTCGCTGAGCGTGACTTCGATATCGGTGTCGTCAGCGGTCGACTGGATCCACAGATCCACGCTGCCCGAGCCGATCATCACCATCGTTTGTTCGAGCGGGTCGGTTTCGTACGCTACCACCGTGCCCGGCGCATAGGGTCGCCAGTTCCAGTTCGGCAGTGCCTGCCAAATGCCGCCGTCGCCGCCAGCGAACGTAGTCAGTTGGCCTTGGGCAGGGTCGTACAAATAAGCATCTGCCCCAGCTTGCTCCGCGGGTGGCTCGGGGGTCAGGCGGCCGTTCGCGCCAAAGTACCAGATCGTTGGCTGTGTGTCTGGATGCGGCCATTGGTCGAACAAGACCTCGGCTCGGGGTGCTGGGGCGCCCGGCTGCGAACTACCGGCGCCATTTTCCAGGAGGACGCGAATTCGTGGCTCGGACTCGAACTTTGCCAGTGCCGTTTCAAAATCCGGCTCGTTGACAAAGCGATCGGGCTCGACCGTCACGCGTTGTGCGCCGAAGACTTGCTGGGCGAGTACGGTAAGCGCGAATTTGGCGTCGAGCGGCAGTTGTGGAATTTCCCGGCGCACGTAGAACGACAAGAACTCGAACCAGCGAGTGAAAATTGCCGGGCCGATCGAGTCGGTGTGGCCGCCGTTCGTGATCGTGAAGTGCAGCTTGGTCGTCCCAGTGAAATTCGGGATCATGGTGGGGAAATAACCGCCGGTTTGCTCGTCTTGCCAGGCACCGGCAAGGAACACGGGCACGTCGATGTTGTGGACGAAGGTTGCCGGACTAAGCGGGTCCGCAACGGCAGGGTTGTAGTAACGATTGTCGCGGATCATTTGGAGCAAATCGGGGTTCTGGCCGCGGAAGCGCTGGTTTTCGATGCAAATCTGGTCGCCCTGATCGCGCCGTTTGGCCGCCCACGCTTGTCCGAACGGGCGAGCTTGCTCTTGGCGCTCCCGGGCCCATTCCACCGCAAAACCATTGTTCAGGATCCCGCCGGGATAAAGGATGCCGCGTCCGATGTCCGAAATGACCGAGAGCGGCGCGATCGCGGCGAGGTGTGGCGGGCGCGTTTGCGCGGTGAAGAGCTGGGAGATGCCCGGGTAGGAGATGCCTACCATGCCAACGCGATTGAACTTGACCCACGGCTGTTGCGCGATGATCTCGATGGCGTCGTAGCCATCCGCCACCTGCGCCGGCTCGAAAAAGTTGAAGGATCCGCCGGAGCAACCCGTGCCCCGCATGTTCACCCCGACCGCAGCATAACCCAGAATCGTGGCCAACATGGTGCTGGGTTGTGGGGAGTCGGGGTTGGCAGGATCGTACCCCGAGTACTCGACCAATGTTGGATAGGGGCCCGCCTCCGGTGGGCCAGGCAAAATTACGTTCACGGCGAGCTTCGTTCCGTCACGCGTGGTGATGTATTGGTACCCGTTCGTCAGACGTTGCGAAGTGTAAAATTCGTTCGGTGGCACGTCGGAAATCGCCCACACTGCGGTTGGGCTGGACTCTGTGATCTCCGCTCCCGCACCTCTGCCTTCTTCGGCGAGGAACACCACGTAGCCCTCGCCGGGTACAAGGTTCCGGAAAATGAGCGTGCCTTGGTCGTCAACCGTGCCAGTTTGCAACACCTCCCCCGCCGCGTTGCGGACACCCAGCACGGTCCCCGGAGTGGCCGACGAAACCAGCAACTGGTGGATACTACTTTGAACGACAAACGGGGGTCCAGGGGTGGGCGTGAGGGTCCTCGAGGGCGTTGCGGACGCAGTGGGGCTGTTTGTGGCCGTATTTGTGGCTGTGCTGGTTGCCGTCGGCGTGGAACTCGGAGTGGCGGAGTGCGTTGCCGTGAAGGTCGGCGTGGCTGGGACCGACGTTGCCGTTGGTGGCGCTGTAGCGGCGATCGTCGGGGAGGATGAGGCCGTTGGCGTTGGCGTCGACGGCAGCCGCGAGAAGGTTGCGGTGGGCGTTGCCGTCGAGCTTGGCGGATTCGACTCGTTCTCACCGCACCCGCTCAGGACCATGGCGGTGCTTGCCGCCAACATCCACCACAAACACAACCAACTACGCCATTGCTTGGTCAGGCTGCTTGCCATTCGTTCACTCTCCTAGACTTGCCGCCTCGGCGGCATGACCGTATTGTGACAAGATCGGCAACGCTAAGGCGAATTTGCTGCGACAGTCAACAGCGAAGAGGACCAAATGGGCATTTTGCGGACGTGAAAGGTTTGCCGAGACGCAGCTCTGGCGCACGGACCAATGTTCGCTTAAACAATCGCAACGTCGCCCATTTGTTCTTCTACAGGGATCCAGGCGAAGTTGATGCTTGCGGATAAAACTCTCCTGCCTTTGGCAGAACGAGGAATTGCCCAGCAACCGCTGCCTGCACGCCAGTTTGTCGACAGGCTCCTCGAACACCCGAACGCTGCGGAACTGGTGGCTCGCCTACCGGTGCAGAACTTCTACTACCTGGTAAAGGAGCTTGGGTTGGCGGATGCGGGAGAATTGTTGGCGCTGGCAACCGCGGAACAGCTCCAAGGCTGCTTGGATTTGGATGTCTGGGACAAGGACCGGGTGGACCTTCGCCGGTTACGCTCCTGGTTCGAGGTGATGCTGGAGGAGTTTTTGCCCGGCCGGCTGCAGCGGGCGCTGGAAGGGCTGGACCTCGAGTTGTTGGCGTTTTGGGTACGGCAGCACTGCCGTATTTACGATCGCACGTTGGACGAGGAGCCCGACGAAGGCAGCGAGCTCCCTACCTATTCGACCCCGGATACGTTTTTCGTACTCGAGTTTTTGCCCGACACGGATTCTGCGACCGCTCTTACGCTCGAACGTTTGATCGACCGGCTTTACGATGCGGATCAGCAGTTCGCCCGCAGGCTGTTACTCGAAGCAAAGTGGGGCTTGAACATCGAGCTGGAAGAGTCGGCGTATCGCTGGCGCAAGGGACGCTTGGAAGATCTCGGATTCGTGGAGTACTACGAAGCCCTCGAGGTGTATGCGTACCTCGACCCTGCCAAGGTGAAGCAAGCAGCCGCCGTCGACTGGCGGTTGCATGGGCCCCGAGAAAGCAGCGTGGTCTTGCCGGCGCCAATCGTGGAAGCGTTCACGGAGGGCGGGTTTTTTGCCGAGGTGTTTGGCGCCATCGAGGACCAGCGCTTCGCGGAAGACGTAGCGGCTGCCCTCATTGCTGTGGTGAACCGCGCGCTTTCGGCGGATCGCGTCGATCCGGGCGACCTCGACCGGGTACGCTCCGTGAGCGTGCGCGCCTTGGCGACCGTGTCGCTAGGGCTCGAGTATTTGTCCGATGGCTCGATCGAAGGCGGCGTGCGTGTCCTCGCGGGCACTCCGCTCATCACCATTTTCCGGGTCGGGTTTTCTCTTACCGTAGAGTTGGCCCGACTGGCCCAGCGCCTGCATCAACGCGGTGTGGACGACCCGAATCTCGATCCGCTGCTCACGAAGCGCCCGTTGTTCCCGCGCGCGTTCGATACCCCGCCGTTTGCTGGCGGGCGCCCATTCCGCTCGCTGAGCGACGTGCACCGCGTTCGCCGGTATCTGGAGGAAACATACGCTGAGCACTTGTCTCCGTAAGGCTGGGCACTCGAGCGCCGTCACCACAAAAACTTGCCGTTGCCCGTGGCCACGGGTTTCGAAGGGTCGGTTTGCCACGCCACGACGTGCACGTTCGCGATGCGCTGCCCGAGTTTGAAAATTTCGGCGCGGGCAAAGGTATCGCGGGGGCCTGCCGAGCGTAAATAGTCGATGCTGAAATTGATTGGCTTGGGCAGTCGTTCGCGCACGCCGGAATCGAGCAAGCAAAGCACCGCAGTAAGCTCCAGGAATGCTCCCAGCACGCCTCCGTGAATGGCCGGCAAGACAGGGTTGCCCACGAGTTCCTGGCGAAACGGGAGCAATAATTCCCGATGGCCTTTGGTTCCGCCAACGCGCACGCCAAGGAAGCGCGCGTACGGAATTGCCTCGAGCAGACTTTGCATGCGGCGCGAGGTGTTACTCATGGCGTTGCTCCCCGGCGCGAAAAGGGCTTCCGGCCCGGTTCGCGCCCAGCATGAACGTAGCCAGGCACGAGGCAAACGGATCCGAAGGTGACTCCTCCCACGCTACGGCACGCACGAAGGCAACGTTTTTGGTGTGGCGGTAACATTCGGAGCGAGCGTACAGATCCTTGCCAGGCGCGGCCGCGCGCAGGTAGTCGATGCGTAAATCGATGGTTGCAATGGCAACCAACTCTGGCAGGGCGCAGGCAACCGCCAAGCCCGAAGCGTGGTCGATCAAGGTCGTGATCACGCCCCCGAACACGACCCCGCGCGCAGGGTCGCCAACGAGCTCCGGCCGGTAGGGGAGCATCATGACCGCGTAACACGGGCCAATTTCCACGACGCGGATGCCCAAGTGTTGCGCGTGGGGCGTGTGGCTGGTCATGGCTTCGTGGCCGGGACCAAAGAGATCTTGCAGTGCGTAGGCGCGTTTCTCGTTTCCCATAAGCGCCGAGACCAATAGTGCACACCCAACCGTCGGGCGAGAGGGGCCCACGACCGAGAAAAGGTTGCAGCAAAGGGAACAGAACTCTAGCGGTGTACGCCGTACGTGTCGTTGCGCACGGTCAAATTGACAGAAACCGCGGCTTGTGGTTGATAACTTCGTTCGCGCCGGCGAACACTGCGGCCGCGGGTAGCCCCATCATGGTAGACGCGGCCAGGAAAGAATTAGAACGAGGCAAGCATGAAACGGACGTATCAACCTCACAACCGGAGACGGAAACGTACGCACGGCTTTCGTGCTCGGATGGCGACGCCCGGAGGGCGCGCCGTGTTGAAACGACGACGCGCCAAGGGCCGCAAGCGCCTCACGGTGACGATTCCCCCGAAACAGCCCAGTCAGCACCGCGGATAAAACCCGAGGGCTTTCCGAAGCTCTTGCGGTTGCGGCGGCGCGAGGACTTTGTGCGGGTCCAAACCGAAGGCCGGCGGCGCGTGCAGGGCCCGTTTGTGGTCCTAAGAGTCGATCGACCGGAAGGGCCTTCTCGCTTAGGAGTCACCGCGAGCCGCAAGGTGGGCCGAGCAGTGCTACGGAACCGTGCAAAGCGGCTGGTGCGCGAATTCTTTCGCCGGCACGTGGCAGAAATTCACCCGCCGGCGGACATTGTGGTCATTGTGCGCCCACGAGCGGCTAAACTCACCTATCAGGAGGTAGAGCGTGACCTGGCCGGAGCGCTTGGGCTTCGCCGTTGAGAACCACGGGCCACTCGTGGCGCAGCAAGGAGAGCCGAAAGAGGCAGCTTGCGCCGGATGGCAATGGTGGCTTGCGCTACCGCTTGCCGCGCTGCTTCGTCTCTACCAGTTGGTTCTCTCCCCGTTGTTGGGCCCGCACTGCCGATTTGCACCGTCCTGCTCCGAGTATGCCCGTCAAGCGCTCTTACGGCACGGTGTGTGGCGTGGAAGCTTGCTTGCGGCACGCCGGTTGGCGCGTTGCCATCCAAGACATCCTGGCGGATGGGACCCGGTTCCCTAACGCAACCACTTAAGGAGAACGATGGACCGTCGTGCCTTACTTGCAGTTGCCCTGTCGCTGTTGATTCTTGTCGCCTACGAGCAGTTTCTTCGATACTACTACGGCACACCCCACTCGGCCCCCGATGAGCAGGCCGTAACCGAGAAGGGGGCCGAGCCAATTCGGCAGCCGGCCGTGACCGAGGCGCCGCAACTTGCGCAAGGTGCGGAGTCGGCGGTTTCGAGCGTGGAACAAGCCAAGGCCGAGGCGCCACAGGAGCCGGAGAAAATCCTTCAAATCGAGTCGCCCGTGTACGTTGCTTCTTTCAGCACGCATGGCGGGCGCCTGGTTAGCTGGCGCTTGAAGAAGTATCGCACCGCCGTGGAGCCAACGAGCCCGCCGCTCGAGCTTGTGCTGCCAGCGGCGGGAGGCGAGGCGCCGTTCGTGGTGGAGTTGCGCGGGCCAGGAGTGCCCACGCTCACCGATGCTCAGGTGGCGTATGCGACGGAGCTGGCCACGGAGCGTGTGGAAGTGTCCGAAGGCAGCCCCGTGAGTTTTGTGCTGCGCGGCCAGCTCGGGAGCACGCAAATCGTGAAGACCTTCACGTTCGAAGCTGAGCGCTACGCAGTTGGCCACGTCCTGGAAATCGCCAATGCTCCCGCTGGCTATACGGAAGCAGCGCTCTCGTGGTCGCGGGCTCTCGAGCCAAGGCAGGCAAAAGGCGGCCCGGTATTTACGAAGATTGCGTATCTCGAAGGGAAAAAACTCCACGAGCAGGCTTTCCGCGACTTGCAAAAGGGGTTGGTGCTGACCGGCGAGCTGTGGTGGACCGGCTTCACCGACCACTACTTCTTTGCGGGCCTTGCCCTGGATGTCGCTCCGGATGCGCCACGACGGCTGTGGCTAAAGGAGCGCACGGACTGGGTGGAGCAAAAATGGCTCGTACCGCTGAACGCACAGTCGGCGAGGTTGAGCACGACTGCCTTTCTCGGGCCCAAAGATGTCGATGCTTTAGAACTTGCCGGACATCGCTTCGAACGTGCGGTAGACCTTGGCTGGTTCGGGTTTATCGCCGTGCCCCTCTTGCACGTCATGCAGTTCTCGCACCGATTCACAGGGAACTACGGGATCGACATCATTTTGCTCACCGTGCTCGTGAAGCTCCTGTTCATCCCGCTGACGAACAGCAGCTTCAAATCCATGCAGCAGTTGCAAAAGCTGCAGCCGCAAATGGCCAAGATCCGAGAGAAATACAAGGACGACCCCCAGCAAATGAACAAGGAAATGCTGGAGCTGTACCGTCGCCACAAAGTCAATCCGCTGGGCGGCTGCTTGCCGATGTTGCTCCAACTTCCCGTGTTTATCGGGCTTTACTCCGCACTCACGCACGCGGTGGAGCTGCGACATGCGCCGTTCGTGCTTTGGATTCAGGACCTATCGGCGCCCGACCGCTTGGGCTCCGTCGCGATTCCGTTTGTGGAGCCACCGGGGATCCCCGTGCTCACCCTATTGATGGGGGCCAGCATGTTTGTTCAGCAGTGGATGACTCCCAGCACGGGCGATCCGACTCAGCGGCAAGTGATGATGATCATGCCGATTCTGTTCACGTTCATGTTCTTGGGCTTCCCGTCGGGCCTCACGCTTTATTGGCTGGTGAACAATGTGTTGACCATTGCACAGCAGTATTACATGACGCGAATGGCAAAGTAGCCTTTGCCGGCAACTTGGAGGTCATACCCCCATGCGAGCGGTGGAAATCGAAGCTGACAGCGTGGACGCTGCGATTGCAGAAGGCCTGCACCAGCTAGGCGCCACGGAGCAAGATGTCGACATCACGGTGTTGGACGAAGGTTCGCGCGGTGTGCTTGGTCTTGGTGCGCGCAAAGCCCGCGTACGGATCACGCTTAGTCGGGAGTCGTCGGCTCCAACGGCCGCCAGCCCCTCCGCGGAGGAGCCCAGCACGGCCGTTTCTGGAGAAGCAATGGAGCGTGCTCAAAACCTGCTGACCGACGTGTTTCGGCACCTGGCAGTGCCGATCAAAATCGAAGTGACGCGTGCAGCGGATCACGTGACCTTCAACTTAGTGAGCGAGTCTGCCGGGTTTATCATCGGCAAACGCGGGCAAATGCTCGATGCGTTGGAATACATTGTCAATCGTGTCGCTACGCGGGACGATGCCCACGTGCAGCACATCGTCTTGGACGTGGCCGGGTACCGGGAACGGCGCCGCCAGTACCTGGAGGCTTTGGCCCGTCGCCTCGGCGAGCAGGTGAAACGCAAGCGGAAACCGGTGCAGTTGGAGCCGATGAGCCCGCGCGACCGGCGAATCGTGCACATCGCGTTGCAAAGCGACCCAGCGCTGACCACTCGGAGTACCGGAGAGGGTTACTACCGCCGGCTCGTGATTTCGCCGAAATCGACTGGGCGCTCCTGAACTGCTGCGCGTCGGGTCCGGTGCCTGCAGGGCAATTGCAGGCAGCGACAGGTTCCACGAAATTGTCGCCTCGATGTACGAAGGCGATACGATTGCAGCAGTTGCCACTCCGGCGGGCCGTGGTGCGATCGGCATCGTGCGGGTGAGCGGTCCCGGTGCGATTGCCATTGCACGACGGGTCGTGCGTTCACGGCAGGAACCGGAGCACTGGCAGTCGCACCGGCTCTACCGAGGGGAGTTTTTGGAGCCAAGCGGGCGGGTGCTCGATCGCGGGCTCGCAGTGCTCATGCGCGGCCCGAACAGCTTTACCGGCGAGGACGTTCTGGAACTGCATGCGCATGGAAGCCCTGTGGTGTTGCAACACTTGCTCGCCCACGTTTTGCAGGCCGGGGCCCGACACGCTGAGCCAGGGGAATTTACGCGGCGAGCGTTCCTCAATGGCAAACTTGACTTGGCGCAGGCGGAAGCCTTGGCCGACCTGATCGAAGCGCGGACGTTGGGGAGTGCTTTGGCGGCGGCTCGTCAACTCGGGGGCGAACTGTCACGCACCCTGCAGCGCCTACGCGAGGAAGTAGTGCAGGCGCTGGCCATGGTAGAGGCCCAACTCGATTTTGGCGACGAGATCGAACTGCCGGTGGCGGAAACGCTAGACGCGTTAGATCGAGTTCGGAACGACCTGGTTCGTTTGCACGCCACGTACAGCGGTGGAGCATTGCTTCGTCAAGGCGCTCGGGTCGCCTTGGTTGGCCGGCCGAACGTAGGCAAGTCGAGCTTGCTCAATGCGCTGCTCGGTTCCGAGCGAGCAATCGTCACCGAAATTCCGGGTACGACACGAGATACGCTGGAAGAAATTTGTGACTGCGAGGGGATTCCTGTCGTCCTCGTGGACACTGCAGGGCTACGGCCGGAAATAGGCACGGATGCCGTGGAACGGATCGGCATGCAGCGGACCAAGGATGCGGTGGAGTGTGCCGACCTTTGTTTGCTCGTGGTCGACCGCAGCGTTCCCTTGGCGGAGGAGGATTTTCTCGCTTGGCAACAGGTGTCCGCGCGCTCGCACTTGATTGTCGCCAACAAAAGCGACCTCGTGCCGGCCCTGGACGAGTGTGCTTTGCCCAGGTCGGAATGGACCCGCGGCGTGCTTGCGGTGTCGGCTCGTGAAGGCTTGGGCCTTCTCGAGTTGCGGAAAAAGATTGCAGAAGCGTTGGGCGGTGCCCCGACTTCTGAATCCCGAACGGCAATTCTCACGCATCCCCGGCACGCTGCGGCGTTGCGCCGAGCGATCGACGCGGTCGACCAGTCTCTTGCCGCACTGCAGCAAGGCATGCCGCTGGACATCGTCAGCGTGGAGCTGCATACCGCAGCCGACGCCTTGCGTGCGGTGACCGGCGAGGTTGGTGCCGAGGACATTCTCGACCAGATCTTCAGCCGCTTTTGCATCGGCAAGTAGAAAGCCAGAGGCGTGCTCTGTCGCGACCGCCCTCGGTCCTGCCCAGGGTCATGCAGGAAACACGCGGGTCCCGTGCCCATCCCGGGCACCGTGTGTCCCGATGACGTTTTGCGGCCACGGCGGCGCCGTGCCCTGGGATTCGCACGATCGCACCATGCATGGCCCCTGCGTGGATGCACAACGGTTGTGGCGGATGTCTGTGCACCGACGGTGTTCCCAATTGATTGTAGGGGCAACCCTTGTGGTTGCCCTCGTGACAGTTCGGTCGTGGTTCCACGAGATGTGCCCGTGCTCGTCGGGCCTTGGGACCTGCAGTCAAGCGCCGTCGCTCCACTCGCTATCGCTACGGGTAGCCCGCACTTGTGGATCATCGAAAGACGCAGTCCGGGGACATCGCTCGGGCAACCCTCCTAGACAGACTCAGGACAACGCGAGCGCCCATACGAGCGCGCCCATCTCGGGCTCCCCTTTCCCAAACGAGCACATCAGGGTTCGCCGTGGGCCCTGCAAAGGTAGCGGTCACCGCGCGTGTGCGGCCGTGACGAACGCCCAAAGGAAACGGCGAAGTCCACAGGCCCACGAGATGCGTCCTTCTTGCTTCCCTCGCCTCTCCGGGCCGGTCTTCCACAGACGGCCAAGGCCAACGAAGGGCTCAAGAAACAGCGGGGCGACGAACTCGAGCCGGGTTCACTCTCACACACAGGGCCCTCATCTTCGCCCATCTCTCGGGTTTCTGGACACCAGAAACTTGTCCCGCCGCGGCGGCGAGTGGAGACCGAAGCGGAGCCGGCACCGCAGCACATCATACCCCCACGCGTGGGGGGCAGCAGTGTCGCGGGCGACACTCCCTCGCTCCCAGGCCATTTCGCCACCGTTTCCCGCTGAGGTGCAGCTCCTCCGAAGGGCCACCTCCGCGTGCCAGTGTCCAGAGCGCCGAGATATGGACCGTGGCGAGGGGACGGTCCGGGGGGCCTTCTACCATACCGCCAAAGACAAAGGTGGGGCTCTGGTCGATGTTCGCGCCGATGTCATCGGCTGCTCGTGGTTTGCGTCCGCATCGTCTCGCCCCTTCCGGTACAGGCATGCCTCCCAATCACAGCACGAGCAAACCCACGCCGGACCAACCGTGAACGGCGAAACGATCACGCCCGGCGAGCCTCCGGCAGACACGTCGGCCAGGCCCCAATTGAAGCCGGCCTCCGCATTGTCGCGCCTCGCGGTACCTTCGAATCATCCTGACCGCCCACGCGTTTGTTTGCGCCGCACCTTAAAAGTCGTTTTTGTCGACAACGTCGATTTCGACCGTGATCTTGTTGTTCGTAGGATTGGGCTCAATCACTGTGTCTGTCGCGACCGCGCTTGCCGACAGCGTCAGCGTGCACCGTGATGGGGATTTCATGTTGGGCGTTGTAAAATCAGCGGCTACGACGTTGAGGGGTAGGGTAGCAACCTTCACTTTGCCGCCCCCGACAACGATCGAGTTTTGTGCCCCAAAAGCCTTCGGATCGAAATCAAAGTCCACCGGCTGATTCAACGAATCGCGCAGCAAGCTGGTTGGACAAGTGTTGCCAATGATGGCGAGCTTGATTTCGTGCCCTGCTGTTTCCGTCAGATCGGCGTTTTGCACCTTCACTTTCAACGGTTTCGCCATCGCCGTTTTGCCACTGCCGATCGTGACCTTTACGGGGCCGACAGGTAGCACGACTGAATCATGCGTTGACGTCGTAGTCACATTCGCAGCCATCACGAAGGGTGAGAGGTTGCTGACTTCCGCGCACACCGTGTTGTTGGCGGTATCGACCGGCAGCACGGTGCGATCGACAAAGACATACGGGCTGCCTTCGCCGTGCAGGATGCGCAGGTCCGTCTCAACTACACCGGTCCCATCTACGAGGCCGTCGTTGTCGGCATCGTCGTAATGCTGACATACCGTGATCGGCCCGGTGATCGTGGCGGTGGTACTGACATCGAAGTAGACCGGAACGAGACCGCCGATGTTGACCGAAAAGTTCGAGTTGAGGCTACCGGCCACGCTCGAGGTCGCGGTCACCACTACCTCGCCGCCGCTAGCAACGTCGGCGAAGCGCACCCCAATATTTGCCGTGCGCTGGGTACCCGTGTCCGGATCAGTGAATGTGGCAACGCTGCTCACGGCAACGTTGGTGCCCGTGTTCACCGCCTGGGTTTGAAACGCGTTGAAGCCGCCCTGCCCAACGAACTGGTACACCAAACCAGAGAGACCGGTGCACCCAGGGAGCGTCGCGGAAGGGGCCGTGGTGCCGGGCCATATCTGCGTGCCGTCGAACGTGTACGTCACCGGACCAATAGCGTCCGCAACGGTACCCGAGGACGAGGTAACGTTCCCGACAAATGGCACGGCGTCGTTTTGGGCCGGCGGCGCCAGCACAGCGGGAACGTTGAGTGTAAAGTTGAACTTGCTGTTGTCTGGCGCCGAGGTGCAGTTAGCTACAAAGGCGGAGCCATTATAGCTGCCAGTGCAAGTGAACCCCCCGACATCCGTACCGAAATTCACCGGCGTGCCAAATACGTCGTAAGGCGCATTGTCGTAGGTAGCGGACACGCAGAAGTTCGCGTCGGCCGTCGCCTCCGCCTGCCAGGTCATCCTGGCCACGGGCACCGCGTAGGCGGGCGTGAGTGCCGCGATCAGAGTAAACGCGGCGAGCAATTGCAAGTGGAGTTTTTGCATCGTCTATTCCTTTTCTGGTTCCAAAATCGCGCTGGGCACAACGCGCCACACGCGCATGAACGCCACCGGTCTGCATGACGAGCACAGGGAGCCGCGAACGTCCCTTTCAACGGCTGCCAAATGGCCACTGGCCAAACGTCCGACAGCGCTGGCGGACTTGGTCGCCGTATCCACGGTGTGTGCGCGCATCCGGCACCGCACATCGCTCCAAAACGGGATCCTGTGATCCAACTGACGATGCGTGCGCGTGCTCCGCAACCGCGCAGGTGGTACCGCTCGAGAAGACGGAGACTATTCCACCTTGGCTTCTATGAGGAGACCCTCGTTCCCGAAGAACACCGCGCCATCAGGGGGCGACCGCGATCTTGCTGTGATCGGGGCCATTCATGCCACCAATGGCAGCGTCAACGTGGGACCGGCTCGGGAACGATCCGACCACCCCCGCGGGCCTGACCTCTTGAGCGCGGCCGCACCTCGAGTTCTGCACACAGGGGATTCCTCTCTTTCTGCCCTTTGCGGGGCGGTGGGGCATTGTCGCCTATCCGAACTGAGGATTTCTTCATCTATCACGATTCAAGGTGCTGTATCAAACGCCAAGGCTTCCCAATAATTCCGAGTTGCACTGTCTGTACTGTTGCGGGCGGGCGTGTTCAGGGTCTCCAACCGCCCCGCGCGCGTGCGTTCCGCCTCGTTCGGCGGCCGGTCGCAGATTGGCAGCCAGCCCCCCGCTCGCTGCAAGCAGTGAGGCACCAAGCTCCTGTGCCGCAACCGATTCGGAAAAGATCGTCCCGCCCCAGCAGTGTGGGTGACAGGGTTTGAGATGAAATGGGATTCTCGCAGAGACAAGGAATAACACGCACTCCCTCGGTTCGATCGTTCGTGGGTGCGACGGTCTCCAAGGTCGAACGCTGCATTTGGGGCAGGCCCTAGTTGCGGCGAGGCTTACACTTCGTCCCACCCGTGGTCTTCCTGCCACCGAGACGGTTGCCAGTTCCGTAGCGGGCACAGGCGAACGAAAGACCGCTGATACAGCGTAGCTCGGCAGCAGGGGCACATCTTGCGTAAGCGGCGTCGCCGCAAGGCGCGAGAGACGCGAGAATCCAGCGGGGATCGGGGTGCGATCATGCGCCTGCCTTCCGCAGAGGGCGTGACCCGCGCTGAGCTTGCGTGGCGATCAATCGCCCGGAATCCAACTCGAGCTGGACGCCCGGAGCCAAGTCCACCGCGAAGTTCCGTCGTGGGGCGATCACGATGCCGAGACCGTATCGACGGCAGTCCCACGCTAGCTTGCTCCCCACAAGCGTACGCAAGCGAATGCGTGCGGCGTTTCCGAGAACCTGGGGCGCGGCTTTTTGCTGCTTCTTCATGATGCCCCTTAGGAGCAGCAGACGTGCCAGCCAAAACCGTCCACTCCTGGGAACGAAAACGCGTTCAGGGCTTGCTCTGCTCGTGTGACACAGAAGGTACACTTGTCCCGAATCCGCTACACACCTGCCGCGAGGTCGGCTCGGACCTGACGAGAGCTACTGGGAACGCGGGTAACGGGTCAATGGAGCCTCAACGAGTGAACAGTTGCGGTCGAGGCCAAAAGGTGCGCCGTGCGTAGTCCGCGAGCTCGTCGCGGAAGCGAGGGTCGGCAATCTCGATGAGAGATTTTGCGCGTTCCCGTTGGGTCTTTCCCTGTAGGTTCGCGATCCCGTGTTCCGTGACCACGTAGTCCACGAACGTGCGCGGCACGGTTACGATCGTTCCCGGCGGGAGCGACGGCACGATGCGCGAGATGGTTCCGTTTCGTGCTGTAGACGGCAACACGAGGATCGATCGGCCGCCCGGCGCATAAAGAGCTCCCATGGTCCAGACTAGTTGGCCCCCCGGGCCCGTGTACATCGTCGCGCCAATGGATTCCGATGCCACTTGCCCCGTCAGGTCGATCATCGATGCTTGGTTGATCGCCACCAAGTTTTGGATTTGAGCAATGCGCGGCAGGGCATTGCACCACTCGATATCGTAAAGGGCAACCGCTGGATTCCGATGGCAAAACGCAAAGTCGCTTCCGGGAACAATGAAGGAAGCCGTCGCCACCCCAGGGTGAAATGTTTTGTACCGCCCAGTGGCGACCCCGAGTTTCACCAGCTCGACGACTGAGGCCACGAGGATTTCCGCGTCGATGCCGAGATCGTTCTTGCCCGTCAAGTAGGCCCCCATACAGGAGGAGAGGGTGCCTGTGCCAACTTGGATGGTGTCGCCGTCGTTCACGAGGGTGGACACGTAGGCACCAATGACCTCTGTGACCTCGATCCGTTCCGGACTGAGTTCGGGTTGCGGTGGCGGAGCAGCTTGTTCACGGGCTTCGACGATCAGGTCGAACGCATCGAGAGCAACGGCGTTATCGCCATAGGTGCGCAGCATCCCGGGAGTGACTTCAGCAATTTTGAGCCGCGCGTTTTGCAACATTTGGCGCGAGTGCCAAAGGGTGTATCCAAAACTCACGAGCCCTTGTTCATCGGGTTCGGAAACCGCTGCGAGAAATACATCGGGCTGCCAGATGTTTGCGCGGTCAAAGAATTGTGTACGCGAGCCGATGCTGTAGTCGGTTACCAGAAAGTCCGCCCAGCGCTGTTCGACCGCTGGCCGGATCAGCAGCGAGACAAAATCGGTTACGAAGTCGACCTTTTCTTGCCAGTCCTCAGGGGCTTCCGTGAAGGGTAGCCGTTGGCGTGTGGCCCCTTGGAGCACGCGCAAGCCACGCGGTGCCGGCTTGCGCTGGGCTAGGGCGCGAACAAGCGTGACCGGTACCGGCCCCATCGGTAGACGAACGCTGCTGAAGTCCGGAATGCGCGCGACCGCCTCTTCGGGCGTGCAAAGTTTGTGTCGATAACGACGCTGCCAAACATCGAACGTAGGTTGCTGAGCGGCCATGGTTGCGCCCCGATGGAAGAACCTTTTCGGTCCCCTCGCATGATGGGTTGCAGAACGAAACGCAAGCCCGTGGAAAAGCATTCTCGCCTCGGCGCGTGGCGGCGAGCTTGACTTCTCTGGTGTGTCTGGCGATAGGCGATCAAGTGATGGCCATGGGGTGGAGTGGACAATGGCAAGCCTTGCGAGGTTTCCTGGTCCTCCTCGTACTGACTTGCCAGGCTTGCAGCAGTGGTGGTGGCGGAACGGCTCCGTTGCCGACTGCTTCGGTAACCGCCACCCGTGCCTCTGCAGCTACCCATACACCCACACCGACAGGAACCAATACGCGGCCGCCGACAACACCCGTGGACACGCCCACGTTCACGCCGACCAGTCCATCCTTAGCGCCGAGTTCCACGGCCACCTTCAGTCCCACACCCACGGCCACCTTTACGCTCACACCGACAACCACGCCAAGTTGGACTCCGACCATGACGGTGGTTCCAAGCCCGTCACCGACGCCAACGGTGTTGATCGGGCCAATTGTTACCGCGTTGGGAGTGGCGGACCTCGGAGGGCAGTTCAATCAGCCTGTGGGTACCGACCCGAGTGGCCGACCGATTTTTGCCCGCACGGAGGAGGCAGGATTCATTGTTTTTGTCGAAGGTCGCCCAGGGGCCAGTCAACTTCCTGTCTCTACGGTTGTGTTCAATCCGAAACGAGGAGACCCGGCAGCGCAGCCAGACTTGCAGGTGCAGGTCAGTCGCGCGTTAGGTGACGGGAGCGAGGCGGTGTGCGATGCCACCTATCCGAACGTCGGCGGAGTGCCTGGTACGTTGGTCGGAGTCTTCGACCCTGTGCCCCAGGTAACGGATGCGCTCAACGATCTGGGTTGTCGCTTCCGCGCATTTACCGAGCCCGATTTCGCTTGCACCCAAGACAGCGGCGCCAACCTATCCTATCGGAACCCGAGTTCTACCGTGCAGTTCTGCGCTTTGATTCACGATGCGTTGACTTTCCCGCCAGGAGACACGATAGTCACCGTACGACTGAGGGACATCGGGGGGAACGCCGGTGCGCCAGCACAGATGGTTGTCCGGGTGCCGTAACGACCAGCGCGACCCGTGATTTCCCCAGGGGGACGGGGCCATGCCACAGTACGATGTAGAAGTAAAGTTCACGGACATCAGCGGACCGGATGCGTTGTCAGCGCGATTGTCCGTGGAAGAGAAACTGCGTGCCGCTGGCTTTCAGCACTGGCAGGTCGTTGCGATCGCGCCGCACACACGCTCTCCGATCCCGACAGGATCAGTGCCTCCGCTGCGCTCGCGGAGAAGCTCGGCCTATGTGGGCAGCGCCTTGCTCGTGGCTGCAGTGCTGGCTTGGGTGCTGTGGTTCCTTTGGGTCCTGACTGGTTGACCGCGGTACGTCCGGGCAAGCAATCAGCGGGCTACTGGCAGGTAAGGCTTGCCGGATTGCAGATTCCGCTCCGGCAGTCGCTGCTCCGACTGCAAGGGTCGCCTGGCTCTCCTAAGGTGGGCGTGGCGGTCGCGGTTGGACGCGGTGGGGGCGTCGGAATCAATCCGCCCACCACGATATCGTCTCCACCGCAACCGGTCGAACCGAGCCATGCCGATGCGAGCACCGAGGTGAAGAGTGCCGCCAAAAATCGGCGACACCATGCCCGGCGCCACAAGGTCCCTTGCGGCCCGCGGGTGGCAGCGGATCGCAAGATCCAGCACACGGGGAACTTCGGCCTCACGAGGCTTCGGTTTCGATCAGCGGCGACGGTTTTCCAGCCATGACTGCTCGCCGTTGTGCCTGATAGTGAGTTGCACATAGGCCCTTGGCGACCCGCTCGCGATCGCACCCCTTGACCGTGCATCGGCGCTCTTTCGGGATGGCCGGTTTCGGTGGCGGTCGCCAACCTTGCAGCTCTTTTTCCGCTGCCAGGAGCCCTTCGTTCAATAGGGCAACGACAATCTCGCTTTTTGTGGCAGGCAGCAAAGTGGTCAGCCGGTCGATGCGCTCGAGCATGCTTGCCGGAACCTTGACGTTCAACAGCTTCATGGGCTCGGTTTTGCGGCGGCCACGTTGCAGGAGTTCATCGAGGCGCAAATCTGGGTCTCGCATCTCAGCTCCCTCTCCCAAGGATGTCGACACTGACTTGTTCCAGTTCTCCTAGTCTCAGCAAACCTGTATGCATGCGAGCTCGTAAAAGCTGAGCAACGTACGCTGTTCTATCGCACCGTTACAAGGCGAGGGCAAGTTTGTTTGGTCAACCCACGCAGGACATGACAATTGTTCCGGGCAGCGCTTTCCAATTGGCTAGCGTTGTACTTTGCGCGAAGGTTGTTGGGGTGGCTCGAGGCGGAACGCGGGCAGCAGCACGGTAAGCTCGTTCCAGCATACCACCCACCAGATCAGTGCCGGAGCAGCCACGAAGGTCACGAACCCGAGCCATGTGCCCGCGACATCGGTCAGGGGGTTCTGGTAGAAGACCAACACCGGAAAGGCGGCCACGACAACGGCAAGGAGCAGAAAGTGGATGATCACCGCGGCCCCGGTTTTCCCTAGCCTTTTTGCGAAGGGCACCTGGGGGAGCGCCCAAATGAGCGCAACCAAGGGCACGAGGCCGCTAGCCACTTGTTGCAGTTCGAGTACTTGGTCGACGCTGTACGGGCCGCGGTGCCACCTCCACCGAGGGCGGCCGTCCGCAGGTGGTTCCAACATCCAGCCGTGTATCGCGGGCCCCACGATCCCGGCCACGGTCAGCTCTGCCTGCTCGTACCAAGCGGGTAGCGGCGTTGCATGCCACACCGCCATCGTGAAGGCGAAGGCTGCGAAAAAGCGGACCAGAACCCAGCCCAGGTTGAAGCGTCGATCAGTCACTGGAGCGCGCCCAGTACAAGGCAGCAAAGACGGTCATGCCGAGAAAAATGCCTTGCCAAACGTATTCGTGAAAGTACTCGAAGCTCGAGGGCCAAAGCTCAGCCAATCGCACAAGCATGGCGAGCCGTACAACGTTCACCAGCGAAAGCAGTGCGACTCCGGCGATCAGACCCACGAGGCGCCAACGCGGCCGCGCTGGATAGGCGAGAACGAAGGCAGCAAAGATGAACAGCACGAACACCCCGGTGCACTCGTGGTTGATTTCGATCAGTAAAGTTCCTGCGCGGATCAGGTCGTTCGATGCGGACGCTTGACTACCCGCGACTCTGGCGATCTGTACCGCAGCCGACGCGATCGTTGCCTGGAGCGGCCCTAGGGACTGGTGCAGCGCAGTGACCCACAAGGCGACGCTTAGGAACCAAAGCAAGACGAAGAATCGGAGAACGAAGCGTTGTGCTGGGGTCCACGCGCGGCATGCCACAGCGCAAGCCCCCTAAGCCGTGGCACGTTCAGGCTCGGATCCCTCGCCGTACAGCTCCTGCCAGAACAGGGACTCGATGGTGGTTGCAATCTCACGATCGCGTGTCGAGCCGAATGCATGGCGCCAGAAGCGCAGAGGCACGATCGCCTTGGCCATCGAACGGTGGCCACCAGCGCGGCCAATGGCTGCAAAGAGTCGGCGCACGACGTCCCCTGCGCTGCGCACGTAACCGGGGTTGCGCACGGACATGATCACGGCGTCGTGCGTCTTTCCCGACACGACCACCCATTCGGTGTTTTCGAACTGCATACAGAAATCTGCCAACTGCGGAATCACGTCTTCACGCTCGACGCGTCCGACATGCAGCGTGAGGAGTTCGGATCGTTTCCGAATACGCGGCAAAACCCGGGCAAGGAACGTGGCAAAAGCCAGTGGCAGTTCCGGACGTTCGATGCGCCGCAGCACGTTGTAGTTCGTCAGGGGGTACAGCGCCATGAACGCCCGCAGGTCCGCTGGTCCCGTCTCGCGATTCAACATGAGGGTATCGCTTTTGATGCCATACAAGAGGGCGGTGGCCAGCCTCTGGCTCACGTCCGCACCGGCCGCCTCCAAGTATTCCGTCAAAATCGTCGAGGTAGCGCCGTAATGCGTACGTACATCGCAAAACTCGGCATCGAGCGGGCCGCAGCGAGGATGGTGGTCGATGACAATGTGGACGTGCGGCAGCCGGTCTCCGAAATACGCCGGTTGTACATCCAGCAAGGCAACGCGGGGGAACGCCCGCAGCGTCTCGGTGTCCACAGGTTCCACCGACACGTCGAGGAGGCGGATCATCGCCAGATTTTCGGCCCGCGTGACTTGGCCAAAGGTGAAGATGGGCGTCGTCGAACGGTTCCGCCCAAGGACCGTGCGCAGGGCAATTGCACTAGCGATGCCGTCCGGGTCGGGGTCGTCCTGCAGCAGCAAGGCGACGCGTTCGGCGTCGCCTACGACCTTGCGCAGTTCCTCTAACCGCGCGCGGTTGGCTTCGAGGTCGACTTCGTATGTGGCTGGATTCACGAGTTGCATAAAACACCCCCAACTGGGGAAGGGCCGGCACCTCGGGCACCGGGTGTGCTCGCGAGAGCTCGACCGTAGACCGTTGCCGCAGAAACGGCGCGGTCACTGTCCGATGCGCTTTGCTTGCCCATGGTCGGTGGGGTTCTTTTGCCTATCATGCTCGAGGAGGAGGAACAACGCTACCGTGCGCCGCGATGGGAGCGAGCAGCATGCTGCAGTGGGATGGTGGCCACTTCCTCTCTCCCCAAAATGGAGAACCACTCCATGGGTCGAACGAACTGAAGCAGGAAGGCCCGCATGACCTGGAGCTGAGAAGCGTAGCGGGACAGTGCGGCCTCCTTGGCCGCCACTTCCTCGCTTTCGAGGGCAAGGTGGGTCCACGGCACGCGGTGCGACCATCCGGTGTTGTCCTTGGCGCCACACACACCGCTGCGTCGTGCCAGGTCCGGCCAGACCGGCGTTCCCGGATACTCCGGGAAGTGTACGAGGTAGCCGAGGAGCTGCGGCATGGGAGCGCGTCGATCTTTTGCGATCTCGCGCACCGCTTCGAGTACGAACACTCCTAACGTGCAGTGGTCGAGATGTTGGTCGCGGGGATCGGGGAAAACAACCATGGTGGGCTGCCAAGCACGGATAAGGTCGGCCAGGTTCTCCGCCAGATTGCTTCCCACGTACGCAGGTTTCGGACCTTGCTCTGTGCCGTCAACGGCTTGGCTTAACCGAGTGAATGGCGATACGAACGGCTGCCCTTCAGCCCAATGTGTGGCCCAAAGGTCATCGATGCCGCCGTCAGGGTATCCCAGGAAGACGATCCAACTAGCAGGAATGCCTAAACTCAGCAGTGCCTCTTGAGCTTCCGCCTGCCGCTGTCGCCCGTACCGCCGAAAGTCTTCGGGCGTGAGTCGGCGCCCCTTCCGTTGCGCTGCCACGGCTTCCGCGTAGCCATCGCCATTGGTGGCAAACACCACGCGGACACTGCCGCGCTGTTCAAGGACCCGTCCGATCAAACCGGCAGCCGCCAAAGTTTCATCATCGGGGTGCGGAGCAATCACCAACGCCTTGGCATGTTGGGGGATCACGAGCTTATTAGCGTCGGGGTTGTCCAATGGAGTGCGCACGCGATCCGCTGCGTGCTCTTGGCGAGCGGGCTCGCGAACGAGGAGCGGCCACGAGAAACCCGCGCTCCCTGCACGCGGGCTCGGCGGAGACGAGGACAATGCCAGCGCCCCCAAGGGGGCGAGCAAGAGTACCGAGCAAACCGGGCCTAAGCGGAGCAAGGCGGGGGGCATGATGCATGAGCGAAGCCACTAGTGTGCGGGCGGCTCGCCCTCGCTGCTACCCATTTTCCGGGCCGTGTCGGCAAGTTGGCGCGACAAGTCTCGGGCATGCAATTGGGCATCGATCCGCATGAACAGCTCGCGGCGATTGACTGGCTTGGTCAGGAACTCGCTCACGCCAAGGGCCATTGCCCGGGTGCGTGTTTCCATGTCGTCCTTGGCAGTCAGGAGGATGACTGGAATTTGGCGCAACCGTTCGTCGTCACGAAGTTGGCGGCAGACCTCGAGTCCATCCATCCCGGGCATCATGACGTCGAGGAGGATGACGTCGACATTTTCCTTGGCCAAGGTCGCCAGTGCTTCCGCGCCGGTGGAAGCAGCCAAACTTTCGTGCCCTTCGCGGGCCAACATCCGGGTAAGGATTTCGACAGCGTTTTCGTCGTCGTCCACGACGAGAATGCGCCCCTTCGGGTTTTGCGTCATGTTGCAATTCCTTCCCTCGTGATCACAGTACGCAACCTTGATCCGAACTATTAGCCTTGCGCCGCAACTTCGCTACCAGCGTCGTACGCTTGAGGCCGAGGAGCTTGGCGGCCGCCTGTTTGTTCCCTTTCGTGCGTCGCAACGCCTCGTCGATGAGCCGGTACTCGAATTCCTCGACAGCGCGATTGAGGTCGATCCCCTCGTCGGTCAATGTCGGTCGCGGAATCTTTTTGTCGGAAATGAACGTGCGAATGTTGGCTGGCAAGTTTTCCACCCGAATCACCCCGTCCTCGCTCAAAATGACCAGGCGCTCGATCAAGTTTTCCAGTTCGCGCACGTTGCCGGGCCAGTCGTACTCCCACAGGTGCACCATCGCCTCCTCCGAAATCCGCACCGGCTGCCCAGGACGCTGACTGTTGTGCTTGTCCAAAAAGTGTTGCACGAGCACGGGAATGTCCGACCGGCGCTCGCGAAGCGGGGGCACCGTGATCGGAATGACCTGCAGGCGGTAAAACAAATCTTCCCGGAAGCGCCCGCTTTTCACGTCGGCGGAGAGGTCGCGGTTCGTTGCCGCAATCACCCGTACGTCGACCCGCACGGTTCGGTCCGACCCAACCGGGCGGATCTCTCGCTCTTGAAGAACTCGGAGCAGCTTTACTTGGAGCGCGGGCGTCATTTCGCCAATCTCATCGAGAAAAATGGTTCCGCCGTTGGCGTACTGAAACAGGCCCATGCGTGCTGCTACGGCACCTGTAAACGCGCCCCGCTCGTGGCCGAACATCTCCGACTCCAGCAGGTCAGCGGGGATCGCGCCGCAGTTCACCGGAATAAAAGGGTTGTTCGCCCTTCGGCTGCGCGCGTGGATGTACCGGGCGATCAACTCCTTCCCGGTTCCGCTTTCGCCTTGGATCAGTACCGTTGAATCCGTGCCGGCCACCCGGTCGCAAATCTGAAAGATCTTCTCCATGACCGGGTGATTGCCTTTTACAATGTAGGGCTCCATGGTCCTCCCGTTCAAAAGCGTCAAAAAAATAGCGCCACGCAGTTTATCGGGCAACCAGCGCGAGGAAAATATTTTTCCGTGTGCCCGCGGCAGTTCATCGGCTGGTTGCGCTGGCAGGAGAGCCGTTGGTAAAGGAGTCGAGTTCTCGGTGCGAGGAGGTGAGTGATTTCATGAGGCGCGTGGACGGCCGTGCACCCGGCGAGCTGCGCCGGGTGACCATCCAGACAGGGTTCATCCGTCAGGCCTTGGGTTCGGTCTTGATCGAGGCTGGCAACACGAGGGTGATTTGTACGGCTTCCGTGGAAGAAAGTGTTCCGCCCTTTTTGGAAGGGACGGGCAAGGGATGGCTCACGGCGGAGTACAGTATGCTGCCAGGGTCGAGCCCCCAGCGGATCCAGCGCGAAGCGTCGCGAGGGCGCTTAGGGGGTCGTACCCACGAGATCCAGCGGCTGATTGGCAGGAGTTTGCGTGCGGTAACCGATCTCGAGAAAATCGGCCCCCGCACCGTGTGGGTCGATTGCGACGTGATCGAGGCTGACGGTGGAACGCGAACTTTGTCGATCACGGGTGCCTACGTGGCGCTGGCGTTAGCCTTGAGACGCATGGTGGAAAACGGCCTGCTGGAGCGCACGCCGCTCACCGGTGCAGTGGCAGCCGTGAGCGCCGGCGTCGTCGACGGGGTGCCGGTGTTGGACCTGTGCTACGCCGAAGACTCGCGTGCCGAGGTAGACATGAATTTCGTGATGACCGACTCCGGGCGCTTTGTGGAGGTGCAAGGCACGGCCGAGGCGGCCCCATTCGATCGAAGCACCCTGGATCAACTGGCCGACCTTGCTTGGTCTGGTATTCAGCAACTGCTTGCGGTGCAGCAGCAGGCTTTGAGGTAGGTGGCTTGCGAGCGGCTCCGCGGCTGGTGTTGGCCACGGCAAACCCGGGCAAGGTCCGTGAACTCCGGGAGCTGCTTGCCCCTTCTGGGGTGGAGTGCGTGTCTTTGCTCGACTTGCCTGGTTTTCCCCGCGTCGAGGAAACAGGCCAAACGTACCTGGAAAACGCGACCCTGAAAGCTCGCGCGATTGCCACATGGTCGGGGCTGCCTGCATTGGCGGACGATTCGGGACTCGAAGTCGATGCGCTGGACGGGAGGCCAGGGGTGCACTCGGCGTACTTTGCCGGACCCAAAGCATCGGACCACGACAACGTTGCGAAACTTCTCGATGAACTGCGAGGCATCCCGCCTGAGCGCCGAACAGCACGGTTCCGCTGTGTTTTGGTTGTCGCTCGCCCGGACGGGGCCCTGCTCGCAGAGGAAGGAGTTTGCGAAGGCAGAATCACCAGCGAGCCAAAGGGGGAGGACGGATTTGGCTACGACCCTGTGTTTTTCCACCCGCCCACCGGGAAAACGTTTGCTCAGTTAAGCCGCGAAGAGAAAAACCGATACTCGCACCGTGCCCGTGCAGCCGCAAAGCTTTGCCCAAAGCTCCGCGCCTTCCTTTGCGGCGACAAACCCGATTCGATGCCGGAGTGAAGCGCCCACTGCGGAGCCGGCGGCCAGTAGTGGGCCAGGGATTCGTCGTTGCAAGGTGGCAGTCATCCGAGCAAAGATCGCCGGGGCGATGCCGGTTCACGATGGGCCGCATGGAAGCAGTGGCCACCAGACACGGTGGTCTTCCACCCATGGTCCGGTCCGACCTCGAGACGGATAGACCCGTGAAAAATAGAACCGTGGAGAGCCACAACCTGCGAAAAACGACCACGCGTTTCCCTCATGGCAATCGAATCTTGCCCTCGAGCAAGTACCAGGTGAGCAGGTAGGGCACGGCAGAACTTGGATTTCTCGCACCCTGGCGGGATCGCAATCCCGTCGGTACTGAAATCTTGTGCCCTTGGAACCCATCGTGCCGCGGTCGCGTTGCTTTGCTGCCTGTGCTCTGTTACGCAAGCGGGCCCAGCGATGGCGGCGAAGAGCACGCAGGACGGGGTGTAGCGCAGCCTGGTAGCGCACCTGCCTTGGGCGCAGGGAGTCGGAGGTTCAAATCCTCTCACCCCGATTGACCTCGAATGGCGAGACAACGAGTTTCACACCATCCTCGATGCAGCGTTCCGTGCGCCAGTAGCTCAGCTGGATAGAGCAACGGCCTTCTAAGCCGTGGGTCAGGGGTTCGAATCCCTTCTGGCGCGCTTCTCGAACCTACGCACTTGCGCCCGGGTGTAGGTTTGCGTATCGGTGAACGGGTCGCTGCTCAGCACTGGGCACCTGAGACGCGTGGTGAGTGTAGCTCAATTCGGCAGAGCACCGGACTGTGGCTCCGGGGGTTGAGGGTTCGAGCCCCTTCACTCACCCTTTCGTGCATCGCTTGGGGTGAAACCCCGGATGAGGGGAGCGTGCGGCCCCGAAACGCCTTGGTGCTCCGAGGCGCAACACGGAACCAAGCGTTCGGCTGGCGCTGGTCCCTTGGTCGACGAGTTCCGGCGCTCCTCGGACCCAGGGTTGCGTGTGGCAGGCCTCACCGATACGAACAGAAGCCATGTCGCAACAAGATGGCTTCAAGAAATTTCACGGCACAGCGGGCTACATTGCGTCTCCAGCGCTTGTCGATGCGGTCAACTGCGCCATCGCGCTCGAGCGCCCCTTGCTGCTCAAGGGGGAGCCGGGCACGGGAAAAACGGTGCTTGCTAAACACGTTGCCGAGGGGCTCGGCCTCAAGATGCTGTCTTGGCATATCAAATCCACGAGCAAGGCCGCCGAGGGCCTCTATGTGTACGATACCGTGCAGCGCCTGAACGACAGCCGGTTTGGCACGGGCGACGTTTCCGACATTCGCCGGTACATCAAGCTAGGCCCGTTGGGACAGGCCTTCGCATCGCCCGAGCGCGTGGTGCTGCTGATCGACGAAATTGACAAGGCAGACTTGGAGTTCCCCAACGATTTGTTGCGGGAACTGGACGAAATGCGCTTCACGATCGTGGAGACCGGCGAGGAAATCGTTGCGCGGCACCGCCCAATTGTCATCATCACGTCCAACAACGAGAAGGAACTGCCCGACGCCTTCCTGCGCCGCTGTATCTTTTACTACATCGAGTTTCCCGACCCGGCGCTGATGCGGCGGATTGTGGCGGTCCACCACCCGCATTTGGACGCCAAACTGCTCGACCAGGTTTTGATCAAGTTTTACTGGCTGCGAGAGCAACGCGAGTTGCGCAAGAAGCCGTCTACATCGGAACTGATCGACTGGATCGCGGCGCTGGTTCGCGCCGGCGTGAGCATCGAAAAGGTGGAACAGCACATCCCGTTTGTCGGCGCGTTGCTCAAAAAAGAACACGACGTAGACGCTCTCCAACGGTACGACGCTGCCGGGGGACGTTTCCCGAAGTCGTGGGCCGAACTCGGGCCACGATACAACCAGTAGCGCGTGCCGGAGGAGGTGTTCCTCCAATGTTTCTCGATTTGTTTTACGGGCTGCGCGAGGAAGGCGTACCGGTAGGGATCCAAGAGTGGCTCACCTTCCTTGAGGCCCTCGACCGCGGACTGCACGGGTCGAGCTTGCTCGGCTTTTATCAGTTAGGTCGGGCCTGCTTGATCAAGAGCGAAACGTATTTCGATGCGTACGATCGTGTGTTTGCCCGCGTGTTTCGGGGTGTGGAGGGGGCGTACGGGGAAGAAGTGGTCGATAAAGTTCTCGAGTGGCTGCGCAACCCGAAAAACTTTCCGAACCTCACGCCCGAGCAGCTTGCGGCTCTTGAGCGGTTGAACCACGACGAACTGATGCGCCGCTTTTTGGAGACGCTCGAAAAGCAAACCGAGCGCCACGATGGCGGAGACAAATGGATTGGTACCGGCGGCCGCTCGCCGTTTGGCCATTCGGGCCAACACCCGACAGGGATCCGTGTCGGCGGCCCACCGAGAAGCCGCTCGGCGATGAAAGTGGCTGAGGAGCGCCGCTTTCGGGATTATCGGACCGACTTGAGCCTCGACGTGCGACAAATTCGCGTGGCGCTGAGGCGCTTGCGGCAGTTGACTCGCTCTGGCGAGGCAACGGAGCTGGACCTGGATCGAACCGTCGACGAAACGTGCCGAAACGCCGGCGAGATCGAACTGGTCTTCCGGCCCCCGCGCCGCAACGATGTGCGTTTGCTTTTGCTCATGGATGTGGGCGGAACCATGGACCCCTATTTCGAGCCGGTGAGTCAGTTGCTGACTGCGCTGCACGAGGAACGGGGCCTACGGGCGTTCGAAGCCTACTACTTCCACAATTGCGTTTACGAGCACGTGTACAGCCGAGCCCGGATGTACCGCGAAGACGCGGTGCCCACGGGCGACCTCTTGCGGCGTCTGGACCGCCGGTGGAAAGTCCTGATCGTTGGCGACGCGGCCATGCATCCCGCAGAGTTGCTCGAGCCGTTTGGCAACATCGACCCACGCCGCGTGTCCGCCACGCCGGGGATCGTGTGGCTGCAGCGGATTGCAGCGCATTTCGACAGGGCGGTTTGGGTGAACCCGGAGAAACCTGCATACTGGGATGCCGATACCTGCCGCATCATCCGCAAACTGTTCCCCATGTTTTACCTGAGCGTTGACGGGTTGACGGAAGCCGTGCAGGCCTTAGTGGGAGCCCGTGGCGTCAGCCTCGGGCAGGCACACTAAGGACAAAGCCCTACTGCAAAGGAGGTTCGGCAATGAAGTTGTGGAGCGAGAGCTTCGTGGATGGTGGACGCATTCCCGAGCGCTGTGCATTCGGGAAGTACCATCCGCAAACCCACGTAGAACTCAGCGAAAACAAAAACCCGCACTTGGGATGGTCGGACTTGCCCTCGGGGACGAAATCACTGGTCATCGTGTGCCACGACACCGACGTCCCCAGCCGACCGGATGAAGTGAACAAGGAGGGCGTAACCGTCCCAGCATCGCTACCGCGGGTCGATTTCTTTCACTGGGTGCTGGTGGACTTGTCGCCCAACGTGGAATCGATCGCCGAAGGGGAATTTTCTAACGGCATCGTTCCCCGCGGAAAGCCCGGACCGGAGGGACCTCGGGGCACACGCCAGGGCATCAATGATTACACCAACTGGTTCGCGAACGATCCCCAAATGGCGGGAGATTACTATGGATACGATGGGCCGTGCCCTCCGTGGAACGATGAAATCGTGCATCACTACCACTTCACTCTTTACGCCACCGATTTCGATCGCTTCCCGCTGGAAGGCAAATTTACCGGGCCCGAAGTATTGCGTGCGTTGAAGGGGCACGTCCTCGCCGAAGCCCGCATCACCGGTCTATACGCAATCAACCCCAACGCTCGCTGAGCGGCTGCCCACACGTTGCGGGGGCCGTGCGCCGCAAACGCCACGCGATGGACCTTCCCTGACGGGTCCGGTGGGAAGGTCGCCGTGCATTGGCGGATCAGGCAGAAGGCCTCGTTTGCGGTCTTCGTGCCCTCGAGCCGAACCACAAGGCATAGAGCGCGGGAAGCAACAAAATCGTGATGATCGTTCCCACCGTCACGCCGCCCATGAGAGCAATGGCCATAGGCCCCCAAAACGTGTCCGTAGCCAGCGGAACGAACGCGAGCACTGCCGCCGCAGCCGTGAGCACCACGGGCCGAGCACGCCGCACCGTGGCCTCGATGATTGCTTCGCGTGGCGCCATGCCTTCTTCGAGGTTGTCATCGACTTGCTTGGCCAGGATCAAAGTGTTGCGCATAAGGATCCCAGCCAAGCCGATGAGCCCCAGCATTGCCACGAAGCCGAGTGGCTTTTGGGTGATCAACAGCGCGGGCACAGCGCCGATCAAACCCAGTGGAGCTGTCGCAACCACGAGCAACGTGCCGCGAAAGGTGCGCATCTGCAGCATGATCACCAGCAGCATCAGGAGGACCATGATTGGCTGCATCTCGCGGATCGATCGCTCGCCTTTTTGCGATTGCTCGACGGTGCCGCCAATGTCGATATGGTAGCCGGTGGGTAGGCGCTCCCGCAGTGGCGCGAGTTCGTTCCAGATTTTCCAAGTCACATCGGCCGGTTGAGCACCACGGACCTCTGCGTTGACCGTCAAGAAGGGTTCTCGATTGTAACGCCGCAGCACCGGCTCCTCGAATTCCAGCACTTGGGTGCCAACTTGATCGAGCGGGATGCTTCGGCCATCTAGTGTCTTGACCTGCACGCTATCCGGACGGTGCGCTCCCGCCCCCCGCACGAACAGAGGCACGCTGCGAATATCTTGCCGGAGTTCCGTGGCCGGGACACCTCCGAACTCGAACTGAAGCTGCAAGGCAAGTTCCCGGGGCGTGAGTCCGATGCTGCGCAGCCGCTCCCAGTCGAACCGCCAGCGAAGCACTGGTACCCGCTCCTGCCACTCGAGGTGCGCATCGACCACGTGCGGGTTGCGCGCCATGACCGCGCGCACGTCTCGCGCGATGCGGCGAAGTTCCATTGGATCGGGCCCGAGCACACGAAAGCTGACCGGCCACTGGACCGGCGGCCCGTACAGCAGTGTGTGCGCGCGAACGCGGGCTTCGGGGAAGAGGCCATTGCGCACCGCTTGCCGCACGGCCTCGAGCACCCGATTGCGTGCTTGTGCCGAATCTGTCACGGCGACCACTTTCGCAAATGCAGGATTGGGTGTTTCGGGATTGAGCGAAATGAAAAAGCGCGGGGCTCCAGCGCCCACGTAAGTCGATAGGGTCTGCACTTCAGGCTGGGCACGCAAAAATTCCTCCATGCGCCGGGCCACGCTGTCGGTAATTTCGATGCTGGTGCCTTGCGGTAGGTACAAATCGACAATCACTTCCGAGCGGTCGGAGGTTGGGAAGAACTGCCGCGGTACCGCGAGTTGCAGGAGCCCGATGCTGCTCAGCAACACCAGCAAGCTCGCGACCGCAACCCGCCCGCGGTGGTCGACGCACCAAGCGATGGCATGCCGCAGCCGCTCGTACGTCGGTGTGTGGTACAGGCTTCCCTCTTTTGTTTTGTGCTCTTGCTCGGGTAGCAGCGTCACCCCGAGGTACGGAGTGAACACCACGGCCACGGTCCAAGAGACCAGCAAGGCATACGCGAGCACCCAGAACATGTTGCCTGCGTACTCCCCGACCCCGGAACGGGCAAAGCCGATGGGGAGAAAGCCTAAGGCGGTGACCACTGTGCCTGTAAGCATCGGCGCTGCAGTGACGTTCCAAGCATGTGCGGCAGCCGAGGCTCGTTCCCATCCCTCTTCGAGTTTCACCACCATCATCTCGATGGCAATGATGGCGTCGTCTACGAGCAAGCCGAGCGCAATGATGAGGGCTCCCAACGAGATGCGGTCGAGGTTGATGCCGGTGGCGCGCATGAGCAGGAAGGTCAGCCCGAGGGTGAGTGGAACAGCGATGCCGACAATGACGCCGGCCCGTGCCCCGAGCGTGAACAGGCTGACCACAGTGACCACAGCGACGGCGATGAAGAACTTGATTTGGAACAAGTGGACGGCGCCAGCAATTGCGTGCGCTTGGTTGGTGACCTCGTCCAAATGCAGCCCAAGTGGTAGCGAGTCGCGTTGGTGATCCAAAAATTCACGGAGTCGACTTCCCAAAGCTAATCCGTTTTCTCCTCGCCGCATGATGACCCCAAGCAACACGGCATCCTTGCCGAAGGCACGCACGAGGTAGGTTGGCGGGTCTTCGTATCCCCGCACCACGCGGGCGACCTCGCCTAAGGTGACGATTCGTTGCCCGACACGCAGGGGTACGGCGCGAAGAGCCTCGAGGTCGGCGGCGTCCGCGTCCACGCGCAGATACAACCGCGGTCCCATGCTTTCGATCAGGCCGGCCGGAAGCAGGCGATTGTAAGCGTCGAGCGCGTCGCGCACGTGTGCAGGCGACAAGCCGAGATTTGCGAGCCGAGCATTGTCGAATTCGACAAACACACGTTCGGCCCGCTCGCCAATCAGGTGCACCTCCTGCACGCCGGGAATGGCATTGAGCCGATTGCGGATGATTTCCGCCTCGCGAACCAGTTGCCGTGGCGACAACTCAGGCGCGGTGACAGCATAAAGCGCAAAGTAAACGTCGGAAAACTCATCGTTGACGAAGGGGCCAAGCACCCCGGGCGGCAGGAACGCAGCTTCGTCCAGCATGCGCTTGCGCACCTGGTAGAACAAATCCGGAACTTTGGCCGACGGGGTGTAGTCGTGAAACTCTACCACCAGATCGACCCGGCCAGGCCGAGACGTGGTTTCGACCCGATAGAAATATTCCACTTCTTGGATGCGCTTTTCCAAACGTTCGGCGACCAGCTCTTGCATTTGCTGCGCGGTTGCCCCGGGCCAGATCGCCGAAACCACGAGCGCACGAATCGTGAAGGATGGATCCTCTGCGCGGCCGAGCGACCAGAATGCCATGCCGCCGCCGATGGCCGTGACAAGCAGGAAGAATAACGTCACCGACCGCTCTCGTACCGCGAGCGCCGAGAGGTTGAAGCTAGGCGATGTCATGGCGCGGTGCGAACTTGCTGGCCGGGCTCGAGGAGGTGCACGCCCAGTGCGACCACCAGGGTGTCGGGCTCCAGGTCTCCCTCTACAAAGGCATGCTCGCTGTCGAGCGAGCGAACCACTACAGGCACTGGTTGCACGCGTCCTTCCCGCACGACCCAAACCCGTGGGCCTTGTCCGTTTTCGAAAATGGCCGAAGCCGGAACACGGCGAAGTTCGCCGCTTGCTGAAGAAAAGTACACGCGAACGGTAGCTCCGAGCGCAAGCGCCGCGGTTTCTCCGCTGAGGGAGTAGCGTGCCCGCCACGTGCGGGTGAGCGGATCGGCACTTGCCGCGACTTCGCGCAGCTGCGCGCGCCACTTCCGCGGGTCGCCCACCAATTGCGCAACCCCCTCGAACGGCGGGTCGCTCTTGCGGTTTTCGGGCAAGAACACCTCCACCTCACGGGGGCCGTCCAATGCAATCAGTGCTACCGGTTGCCCGGCTGCCACCACTTGACCCGCTTCCGCCAGCACTTCGGCAATTACGCCCGTGTTTGGGGCCGTCAAACGCGTGTAGCCGAGCTGGTTGCGGGCTTGTGCAAGCTGGGCCTCGGCGGCCCGAACCCGTTCCCGTGTTCCAGCAGCGGCCGTCGCCGCTAAATCATAAGCCTGTTCGCTCACGATCCGCTGTTCGCGCAACGCAGCCGCTCGCCGGCGCTCTCGTTCCGCGTTGTCCGCTTCTGCTCGTGCCGCTGCAACCTGTGCTTCGGCGGCGGTCACTGCCTGCACGACATCGTGATCGTCGAGCTCGAATAGGAGCTGCCCTGCTTCTACGCGTTGGCCGGCCTGCACCAGCCGCTGCCGAATTTCTCCGCCGAGCCGGAACGCGAGAGGTGTCTCGTAACGAGCGCGAATGGTCCCCACCAAACTCCACTCGTGCGGTGCCGCGACTTCTACGCGCGCGACGCGCACGATCGGCGGGAGTTCTCGCGATGTCCGCGCCGGATCCTCCGTGCGACAGCCTGCGAACATGCACAGACTCGTTGCGCCCACGCACGCGATATGCCACCACCATTGCTTCGCTGGTCGTTGCCTCATGGGGTGCGGCCAGATTAAGTGAACGGAATCGTTCAGTAAATGGGGCCGTCCAAGAAAGTCCCAAGCCTCGAGCGCAAGGGAGGCCGCCAAGCGCAGCGGCGGCGAGGGCGCCCGAAAGATGCAAGCAAGCGAGCGGCGATCATCGCGGCAGCGCGACGGATTTTCTTTTCCGCAAACCCGCGAGCGTTGCGGATGGAGCGGATTGCCCGCGAGGCCGGTGTGTCGAAGGCGACGCTGTATGCGTATTTCCCGAACTTGGCCGAGCTGCTGCGTGCGGTGATTCAGGAACACCGTGCGCACATGACCGTTGCGCTAGAGCGCCTGCCCGAAACCACGGCGGACATCCGATCTTCGCTGATCCAGTTCGGCCAATCTTTGCTGGCTTTCCTCACGAGCCCCGAGGCAATTGCCTTGCAACGAATGCTTGCGGCGGAGCCGGGACTGCGCCGGCTTCTTGGCCGCCTCGTGTATCGGGAGGGCCCGGAAGAAATGCGCGCGCGTGTGGCGCGCATCGTGGCTGCGGCCGCCGCACGGGGCGACTTGGTGGTCGGGAACTGCGAGCGCGCGGCGGAACACCTGCTCGGGATGTGGCAAGGAATTGTGGTGGTCGGTTTGGTGATGGGCGGCCGCGCTCGGCCGAGCCCCCGAGAGCAAGAACGGGCTGTGGAAGAAGCAGTCGATGCGTGGCTCCGCGCTTACGCGCCGAGTGTACGAGGGGAAACGTAGCCACCCGATGCGCTAGACGGGCCCTCCACGTCGTGGCCCCGCAGAGGATGAGCACGGCGTCGGCGGCGGGCGAAAACCCAGTGCAGCAAACTCAGGACGCCGCGATCCTCCGCCCACAGAAGGTTGGGGTTGCTGATCGTTCGCACGCGTTTCGTGCTGCCACGATCAACGGATCATGGAAACCGCGCTCCGCGCTCTGTTTTTGGACACTCACGGAGGTTCCGTCGGGTGGCAAGCCGCAGCGAGGCGCGAAGTTCTCGAAACCCGCGATTCCTGGGCAGGCAGTGGTTTCGTCGCCCCGAGCGTAGGGGCAATCCTCGCGGTTGCCCTCTGGCTCCTTCGGCCGTGAGTTATGCAAAATGCGGCCGCAGCTTTTCGTAAATCTCTTGGAGGTGTTCGCCCATCACCTTCACGCCGGCCACCACCGGCATGAAGTTCGTGTCGCCAATCCAGCGCGGAACCAAGTGCCAGTGCAAATGGTCCGCGAACCCTGCGCCGGCAGCGACTCCAAGGTTGAGCCCAATGTTCATTCCGTCGGGTTTGTACAACTGTTGCAAAATCGCGGCGGCTCGTTGGACTTGCGTGAGGAGCTCGCATGCTTCCGAAGCAGGCATGCCAGCAAAGTCGGCCGTGTGGCGCCGCGGCGCTACCATCAAATGCGCGGTGGCGTAAGGGAATTTGTTGAGCATGATGACCGCCGGAGTGGTGCAGAGCACGTACTGCTCCGTCGGATCGGCGGCCTCACGCGCCGAACAAAAGATGCATTCCGTGGGCTTTGGCCCGCTTAAGTATACGCCACGCCAGGGAGCCCAAAGAACGTTCACCGCGGTCTCCTCCCCTTGTCCAGATTTTGGCGACCGGCGGGGGCGTCGCGTTCCCAAGCGTTTCAACTCGACTTGGCGACTCGGCTACGGTTGCCGTAGACCCGGCCCGTAGGGGTTTGGCCGTCTACCCGCATCCGCAGCTCCTTGCCTGCGCGAAAGAAGGGGACTCGCTTCGGGGCGATGTAGAAAGGCATCCCGGTCTTTGGATTGCGCGACTCCCTCCCTTGCCGTTCCCGCACGTGGAAAGAGCCGAAGCCCCGAATTTCCACACGGCCATTTTCTTGCAAGGCCTCGACCATGCTGCGGAACACTGTATGGACCACCAATTCCAAGTCGCGGCGAGCGCAGTAAGGAAAGCGCTTGCCGAGTTCGTCGACGAGTTCTCGCTTGGTCATCGTACTTTGTCCCCGCGAAGGGATTCTTAGCTCGAGGATTCCTTCTTATCGGTGTCTACGCGCAACTGTTCTGCCATGATGTCTTGCAGCGAGAAGCGCCCTTGGTTGCGGTCGCGCTGTAGGTACGACTCCATCTCCATCCGCTCTTCAGTACGCCGCAAGGCGCGAATGCTCAGGCTGATCTTGCGATCCTTCGGGTCTACGAGCGTGACTTCCGCTTCCACTTCTTGACCAGGCTCGAACATGTCTTGCGGCTTGTCCACCCGCTCGTGGCTCAACTGCGAAACATGGATGAGTCCTTCGACTCCCTCTTCCAGTTCCACGAAAACACCAAAGTCCGTCACCGAGGTGACTTTGCCGCGCACGCGACTACCGACCGGATACCGCTGCGCCATCGTGTTCCACGGGTCCTCGGTGAGTTGCTTGACACCGAGCGCCACGCGCTCGTTTTCCGGATCGATACTGAGCACGACCGCTTCGATGGTGTCACCTTTTTTGTACAGCTCCGAGGGGTGTTTGATTTTCTTCGTCCAATGCATGTCCGACACATGCACGAGGCCATCGATGCCCTCGGCAATGCCCACGAACACGCCGAAATCGGTGATGTGTTTCACCACACCGGTCACCCGCGAGCCCACCGGGTGGTTGATGCGCAGCAGGTCCCACGGGTTCGGCACCGCTTGCTTGAGGCCCAGGGAAATGCGCCGGTTGTCCTCGTCGACGTCGAGCACCACGACTTCCACTTCTTGGTTGGGCTCCACGATTTTCGAGGGGTGCACGACCCGTTTGGTCCACGACATTTCGGACACGTGTACGAGCCCCTCCACTCCAGGCTCGAGTTCGACGAAGGCCCCGTAGTCGGTGATGTTCACCACTTTGCCGCGCACACGCGCGCCAATGTGATACCGTTCGCTGACGCCTTGCCAGGGGTCGGGCTGAATTTGCTTCATGCCCAAGGACACGCGGCCCCGGTCGGGATCGTATTTCAGCACGACCACGCGCACGCGATCGCCGACCTTGACCACATCCGACGGGTGATTCACGCGGCCCCATGCCATGTCCGTAACGTGCAACAAGCCGTCGATGCCACCCAAGTCGACAAAGGCACCGTAGTCGGTGATGTTCTTCACGACTCCCTCGAGAATCACACCCTCTTCGAGCACGCTCAAGGTTTCCTTGCGCATTTGCTCGCGCTCTTCTTCGATCACCTTGCGGCGCGATAGCACGACGTTCCCGCGGGCACGGTTGCACTTGATGACGGCAAACTGCATGCGCTGACCGATGTAGCGGTCCAACGACCGTGCCGGGCGCACGTCCACTTGCGAGTTCGGCAAAAAGGCGGGCACGCCGATGTCGACTTTGAGGCCGCCCTTCACTTTACCGACAATGGTGCCCTCGATGGTCTTTCCCGAGCGTTCCGCTTCTTCGATTTCGTTCCACACACGCAATTGCTCGGCCCTCACGCGGGAGAGCTCCACTCCCCCCATGTCGCGGTCAATGTTTACGAGGTATACGTCGATTTCGTCGCCCGGCTGCACCTCGACGTTGCCGTCACGGTCGGTGAACTCTGCAACCGGGATGAGACCTTCGGACTTGTAACCAATATCCACGGTGACATAGTCGTGGGAGACATCGACCACACGACCGCGAACGACTTGCCCTGGGCGGGGCGCACGCGCACTTTGTTCAAAAAGCGCTTTGAAGTCGTTGTCGCTGCCAGACGCAGCTTCGTTTCTTACTGTTTCCATGTACTGGGAACCCCCTGGGGCTGAACTTCGATTCTTCATACCGTCACACCTAGATGCTTGCAAGCTCACCGCACCGCGTGCGCACGACCTCGTAGAGCAGTTGCACGACTTCGTCGATGCTCTTTCCGGTCGTGTCCACGTACATGGCATCATCCGCAGGTCGAAGCGGCGCGTGGGCGCGGTTCCGGTCGCGTTCGTCGCGCTCCGCAATCTCGCGGGCCACTGCGGCAATCTCGGCTTCGCTGACGTTGCCATGGAGCTCGCTGGCGCGGCGGCGTGCGCGCTCGAGCGGCGATGCATCGAGGAAAAATTTCACCGGCGCATCCGGGAACACCACCGTACCGATGTCTCTCCCTTCCATCACCACCGCCCCAGCGGATCCCAGCTCCCTCTGCTGTGCGACCAACCGGACGCGGACTTCGGGAACGGCCGAGACCTTCGATGCCCATTGCGCCGCCTCTGGTGTGCGGATGGCCTCGGTGAGGTCACGGCCGTTTGCATACACGCGAGTGCGGCCGTCGGGGTCGTCACGAAACACAATGCGCGTTTCCTCGCAAAGCTGCGCGAGGGCAGCGGCATCGTCGGGCGCCAGGCCGCGTTCGGCCGCAAGCACGCCAATCACCCGATACATCGCCCCGGTATCCACGTACTGGAAACCGAGGCGCTGGGCGAGCAACCGGCTGACCGTGCTTTTTCCTGCGCCTGCTGGTCCGTCGATGGCCACGACACAGGGCTTCACCGATACAGTTCCTCCAGCTTGTCGAAAAAGTTCGGGAACGTTTTGCGCACGCATACGGGGTTGCGGATGCCAATGCCGGGGACGCGCAAGCCAATGAGCGCAAGACTCATCGCAATCCGATGGTCGTCGTACGTTTCCACCACTGCAGGTGCCACTCGGCTCGGGTAGATCGTCAGAGAATCTGCTTCCTCGTCTACGCGCACTCCAAGGCGTGACAATTCCGTGGCCATGGCCCGCAACCGGTCGCTCTCTTGTAAGCGCAAGTGTGCCACATTGCCAATCCGGGTCGGTCGATTGGCAAACGGCGCAAGCGCGGCCAGTGTCATGGCGGTATCGGAAATGGCGTTCATGTCGACATCGATCCCTTGCAGCACGTCGTTTCCGCACACTTCGATCCAGTTCGGGCCAAACGTGACGCTTGCGCCCATGGCTGCAAGGACATCGGCGAAACGCACATCGCCTTGCAGCGATGCGCGATGCAAGCCGGGAACACGCACCCGCCCTCCGCACAATGCGGCCGCCGCCCAAAAATAATGGGCGCTCGAGGCATCGGGCTCGATCTCGTACTCGCGGCCGGTGTACTCCTGGGGCGCAATCCAAAACGTCCGCTCGCGCGGACGCTCTACAGCAACCCCGAACGCGTGCATCACGGCAACCGTCATGTCGACATACGGTTCCGCCACGGGCGGCCCTACCAGCACGAGTTCGACGCCTTTTTCTGTGCAGGGGGCGACTTGAAGGATGGCCGAGACGAACTGGCTGCTCTTGCGCGCATCGAGAGTCGCCGTGCCGCCACGGAGACCCCGGCCGCGAACGAGTACTGGCGGGCAACCTGTGCCCTGTTCTGTGGTCACGTCCGCACCGAGCTGCACGAGCGCGTCGAGGAGGGCCTGAATCGGGCGCTCGCGCATGCGGGCGGAGCCGTCGATCCGGAAGTTCCCATGGCCGAGACACAGTGCCGCAACGAGAAAGCGCATGGCGGTTCCCGCGTTGCCGACGAACAAGTCTGCTCGGGTGGCCGGAAAGCTCCCCGCACCGCCACACACAGCAAACTGCTCGCGTGCAGCGTCCTGTGCCACCTCGATGCCGAGCGCGCGCCACGCTTCGGCCATGTACAGCGTGTCGTCGCTAAACAAGGCCCGGTGCAACACACTCGACCCACGCGCCAGGGCCGCAAGGAGCAGCGCGCGATTCGTGAGGCTTTTCGATCCCGGCACTTCGATCGTGGCCTCCGGGGGCTTGCTCAGTGGGCGAACCCAGTAGATTTCTGCCTCGCTCATCGGTTTTTCCCTTGGGCGTCGATGTGGCGCTGATGCGCTTGGCGGCAGGCTTCGAGCCACGCGTGCAGCTCTTCGGCCTTGCCCGCATCCAGCAGGCTCCGCATCTCGGCCACGGCGGATAAGAAACCGTCGAGGGCCCGCTCCAGGGCATCGCGGTTAGCAAGAAAAATGTCCACCCACGTTTCCGCACTGCTAGCTGCTACCCGAGTGAGGCTCGCGAAACTTGGTCCCGCATAGGCTGCTGCAGTTGGGCAGCGCGCTTCCAGAGCCCGTGCTGCTGCAAAAGCAAGGACGTGAGGCAGGTGGCTGACCCAGGCGAGAGCTGCGTCGTGTTCCTCGGGTGTGGTTTCTACGACCTCCATCCCGACCGTCTCCCACAGCTTGCGGATTCGCGCCAGCGATGCCGAGTCGCTGCGCGCGCCAGGAGTGAGCACGCAGCGTCGGCCCCGGAACAGATCAGGTGTGGCAGCGGCAGCGCCGCTTGCCTCGATCCCTGCAATCGGGTGTGCGCCCACGAAGGCGACGCCGGGTGGTAACAGCGGTTCTACGGTGTCCAGTACAAATCGCTTGACGCTGCCAACGTCGGTGACAATTGCTCCGGGCACCAACGCATCGCGGCAAACCGCGACGACGGTTGCCATCGACCGCACCGGGACCGCCAACACCACCAAGTCGGCCCCGTGAACGGCCGCAGGGAGATCTTGCGTGTACGTGTCGACAATCCCACGTCGCTTGGCTTCCTCCAAGTTCGCCATGGTGCGCCCAGCGCCGATGACGAATCCGAACACGCCAGCAGCACGCGCTGCCAGCGCTAGCGAGCCACCAATGAGCCCGACCCCGAGCAACGCGACGCGTTCAAAACGTGGCTGCACGGCTGCCTCCTCCGCGCAGCACTTGCTCGAGGGCGGCAACGCAGCGCTGATTTTCCTCCGGTGTCCCGATGCTGATCCGGACGTGTTCCGGAAACCCGTACACGCCCATCGGGCGCACGATCACTCCACGACGGAGCAGCGCTTCGTACACCCGTGTGCCGCTGCCCACGCGCACGAGGATGAAATTTGCCCAGCTCGGAACGTACTCTAACCCGAGGCGTTCGAATTCCTGGCGAAAGTATGCCATGCCGGCACGGTTCATCGCCCGGGTCCGCTCTACATGTTCGGGGTCTTCGAGTGCAGCAACTGCGGCCGCTTGCGCGAGGCTGCTGACGTTAAAAGGGGCGCGCACGCGGTCCATGAGCTCCACCAACGATGGCGGGGCCACCCCGTAGCCAATGCGCAATCCCGCAAGCCCATAAATTTTGGAGAACGTTCGTAAGGTGAACAACGCCCGCCCTGGAGCGTGGCTCGATAAGGAGTCGGGGTAACGTGGGTCGTCGACGTATTCGAAATAGGCCTCGTCCATGACGATCAGGACGTCTTCGGGCACGCGAGCAAGGAATTCCTCCCACTCCTGGCGAAAGAAAATCGTTCCCGTCGGGTTGTTCGGATTGGCGAGAAACACGATGCGGGTTGCAGGCGTGATCGCATCGGCCATGGCTTCGAGATCGTGGGTGTAGTGCCGCAACGGAACAATTCGGGCAACGCCGCCTTGTGCTTGCACGACGAGACGGTAAATGACGAAGGCTTGGTCCGCCATGACAGCCTCGTCTCCTTGGCGCAAGAACGTGCGCACCGCGAGCTCGATCAGTTCGTTGGAGCCATTGCCAATCAGCAATGCATCGGGCGATACGCCCAGCTTCCGACTGAGGGCGCGTTTGAGGTAGTAACAACTGCCGTCCGGGTACCGGTGCAACTGCGTCAACGCAGCTTGAATGGCGGCCACAGCGCGGGGAGACGGACCAAGTGGATTCTCGTTCGAGGCAAGCTTGATCGAATCGCGAATGCCGTACTCGCGCTCGAGTTCTTCGATGGGCTTCCCTGGTGGATAAGGGGCCAGGGTACGGATCCACTCTGGGGCTAATTGTTCCAGTTTGGCTGTCATGCTGGTCGCTGTTGCGTTATCGCGGGCGAGCCGCGGCCGGATAGGACCCTAACACCTTGCAGAACAGGGAACGCTGCTCCACCGCCTCCAAGGCCTTGGCTACGTGAGGCTCTTCTACATGTCCGACCATGTCGAGGAAAAACAAGTACTCCCAGGGCCGGTTCCGCAACGGGCGCGACTCGATGTTGCACAAGCTTACCCCGTGTTCGGCAAACGGCTGCAGCACACGGTACAACGCCCCCGCCTCGTGGCGCGTCGACAAGACGATCGACGTTTTGTCGTCGCCGCTTGGCCGCCCGAACCCATCGGTTCCCAGCACCAAAAACCGCGTAAAATTGTTGGCGAGATCCTGGATGTTTTCCGCAAGCACGTGCAAGTCGTAAAGCGCCGCGGCGAGTTTGCTCGCGACCGCCGCGACGCCACGCTCGTGTTGGGCCCGCTGGGCCGCAGCTGCCGTGCTTGCAGCCTCGGCTTGGGGCACTTGCGGCAGATGCTGCCGGAGCCACATGCGGCACTGTGCGAGTGCCTGTGGGTGCCCGACGACAAGCTCGACGTCTTCCAAGCGAAGGACGCGCGACAGCAAACAGTGCTCGATCCGCAGCTGAATTTCGGCCTTGATCGTAAGCGACGACTCCGCCAGTCGATCAAGCGTCACGGCCACCACGCCCTCCGTGGAGTTTTCCACGGGCACGACGCCGTAGTCGGCGCGGTGGTGTTCCACCTCGTCGAACACTTCCGGAATTGTCGGCACGGGAAGGATGCTGGTTTGGCTGCCGAATTGCTGGACTACAGCTTGGTGGGAAAAAGTGCCGAGCGGCCCTAGGCAAGCAATTTTGAGCGGTTGCTCCAACGCGAGACAGGCACTGATAATTTCCCGGAAAATGCTCCGCACTTGCTCGGCCCGCAACGGCCCTGCATTGGCGCGTAGTAGCCGCGCAAAAATGTGCTTCTCGCGTGCTGGAGCGTACACGGCCGCGTTTTGCCGCCGCTTGTGCTCGCCAATTTCGCGCGCCAGCCGCGCTCGCCGGTTCAGCAGAGACAAGATTTTGAGATCGATCTCGTCGATGCGGGCACGCAGGTCGTCGATGGAAGTCGGTCGTCGCACGGGACCCTCTGTTTACACTCGCCCCCGACCGTTTGCGCACAGTGGAAAGCGAACCAACGTCCTGAACTCGAACACCCCAGTGGCCTTCTTCGTGTTCCGTAGTGGCGAAGCGCACGCGCACGTAGCCTAGGGCCAACGCGGATGCAACGCGCTCCGGCGCTGCACACGTAGTAGTGGCTGACTGTAGACCTGCGAGCCCCCCTCGCGAGGGGCGATTCACATCCGATCTTCGTTGGCAGATGTTGGGCCGAAGGCTCGAGTTCGTTGCTTCCGCCACCGGTGGCTCGTTCGGGAACGGAAGCGAGATGCCTCCAGCGAGCGCGTCCGCCCCGACCTTCGTACGGCCGGTCGTGTGGGGCCGCAGATGCAGCGTATTGGGTTCGCTCCATCGGCTGGTACGGGCATGCGAACGCATGGGCTGCATCCGTGAGTGGCAACAAGGCGCAAGCAAGCCCGCAGCGTTGCCCTTGTGAAGTCGAGCACAGTGCCCTGGGTCAGAAGCGCGGGATCGCCCAACGAGCGGCCTGGGTGTTGTGTGGACTTCCACGATTGTTGGCGCTGGCACGGCAACGTGCTACGCGGGCAGCCATGGAAGCGGATCCGTTTGCGGGACGAGTTGCCGTGATCACGGGTGGTGCCGGTGGCATCGGGCGCGCCATGGCTCGTGCCTTTTTGGATCGTGGAGCACGAGTGGTGCTGGCCGATTTGGATGCCGAGGCGCTGGAGCGCGTGGCTGGGGAACTACGCGCTGGGGGCGGGGAGGTCGTTGGGGTGGTCACCGACGTGACCTCGCGAACGAGCATGCAGTCCTTGGCCGCCGAAGTGCGCCAACGTTTCGGCGGGGTGCACTTGCTGTGCAACAATGCTGGAGTTGCGGTGTTTGGCCCGTTGCGCGAGGCGAAGTACGAAGACTGGCAGTTTGTCATGGGGGTGAACTTTTGGGGGGTCGTGCACGGCATCGAGGCGTTCTTGCCGATATTGCTCGAGCAAGGGCAGGGTGGGCACATCGTCAACACCGCCTCGATGGCAGGCCTCGTAGGCATGGAGTGGCTCGGAGTTTACTGTGCGTCGAAGTTTGCCGTGGTCGGGCTGAGCGAAGCCCTGTATCGTGAGCTCAAGCCCCTCGGAATTGGAGTGAGCGTGTTGTGCCCGATGATCGTGGACACGCGGATTAACGAAAACTCCATTCGCCTTCGGCCGCAGCAGTTGCGCCCGCCCGGCGTCGAACCGCTGCTGCCCCCTGCGGAAGCGATGAAAGGCGGTGTGATCCCGCCGGAAGAAGTGGCGCGGCGAGTGGTGCGTGGCATCGAGCGGCGCGACTTGTACATCTTGACTCACCCCGAACAGCGGGACTTTTTGCGACGCCGCGCAGAGCGGCTCGACCGGATGTTCGAACCGGATCTTTGGTAACGAGAGGCTGGGGTGATGAAACACTTGTTCGATGTGTCAGGGAAGGTGGCGCTTGTCACCGGAGGCTCGCGCGGCATTGGTGCCATGATCGCGCGGGGGTACGTGGAGAACGGTGTGCGCGTGTATATCTCGTCGCGCAAGCACGACGCCTGCAATCGCATGGCGGAAGAGCTCTCCCGTTACGGCACCTGCATCCCTCTGCCGGCGGATTTGTCCACGGAAACCGAATGCCGCCGCTTGGCAAGCGAGCTTGCCGCGCGGGAGCCGGCATTGCACATTCTCGTGAACAACGCGGGGGCGAATTGGGGTGCCCCGCTTCAAGAGTACCCTGACAGCGCCTGGGATAAAGTGTTGGCCTTGAACGTAAAAGCGGTGTTCCACCTGACGCGAGCGTTGCTCCCGCAACTCGAAGCCGCTGCACGTCCGGGCGACCCTGCACGTGTGATCAACATCGGGTCCATCGACGGGCTGCGCGTGCCGCTCTTGGAGACGTACGCGTATTCTGCCAGCAAGGCTGCGGTGCATCACTTGACCCGTGTGCTGGCCATGCAACTGGCGCCGCGAAACATCACGGTGAACGCCGTCGCGCCGGGGCCCTTCGAAAGCAAGATGATGGCGGCCACGCTCGAGCGCTTTCGCGACGCGATCATTGCTGCGTGTCCGCTCGGGCGCATCGGCGAGCCGGAAGACATGGCCGGGATTGCCCTTTACTTGGCCTCGCGTGCGGGTGCGTACGTTACCGGTGCGGTGATTCCAGTCGACGGGGGCTTGAGCGTGCGCTGAATCATGGCGGAACGGACAGAGCCAAATCGAACCCTTTCGGATTTGCGGGCCTCGGATTGCAGCGAGGGCTTGCTTGCGGGGCCAAGCGGCACAGTATTCGTGCAGATTCGCCGTGTGCGTGCCCGGCCGAACGCCATCCCGTTGCCTGCCTATGCGACGAAAGGAGCCGCTGGAGTCGACCTCGCTGCCGATCTCGACGAACCAATCACGCTTTCTCCCGGCGACCGAGCCTTGGTGCCGACCGGTATTGCGATTGCCTTGCCGCCGGGATTCGAAGGCCAGGTGAGGCCGCGCTCCGGGTGGGCGTGGCGCAGCGGCGTCACCCTGCTCAACAGCCCGGGCACGATCGATTCCGATTACCGCGGAGAAATCCAAGTCGTGTTGGTGAACCTTGGGAGAGAGCCGGTGACCATCCAGCCCGGCGATCGCATCGCCCAACTCGTCGTTGCCCCCGTGGTGCGGGTGCAGTGGTGCGAGGTGGCGGAGCTCGAATCCACGGCGCGCGGTTCCGGGGGATTTGGCCACACGGGGAAGTGACTGCACGTGGGGATGACGCGAGGCTGCCGGCACGCTACGAAAGAAGGCACGGTTCCCAGGTCGATTGCCGATTGCAATTGGCCCCCGGGGCGACAAGAGCCCTGAACGAGCAACGCTCGAGGAAAACCATGGAGAAACGAGAACTCTTGTACGAAGGCAAAGCCAAGCAGGTGTATGCAACCTCCGACCCTGAGTTGGTGATTCAATATTTCAAGGACGACGCCACCGCATTTAACGCGCAAAAGCGAGGAACCATCGCAGGCAAGGGGGCCTACAATAATGCGATCAGCGCTACCTTGTTTTCTTGGCTCGGGTCGCAGGGCGTTCCAAACCATTTTGTGCGTGTGTTGAGCGAGCGGGAAATGCTTGTTCGCCGGCTGGAGATCATCCCCGTGGAAACCGTCGTGCGGAACGTCATTGCTGGAAGCCTGGCCAAGCGGCTCGGGCTCGAAGAGGGCAAGGACTTACCGCGGCCAATTCTGGAGCACTACTACAAAAACGACGCACTCGGAGATCCGCTGATCAACCCGTGGCACATTACCGTCCTCGGGTTTGCGTCCGAGGCCGAGCTCGAAAGCATCAACCGCCTTGCGTTGCGGGTCAACGAGTTACTGCGGGAATTTCTTTTTGCTCGGGGCTTGCTGCTCGTAGACTTCAAGCTCGAATTTGGCCGCCACCAGGGCGAGCTGCTCTTGGGCGACGAAATCAGCCCGGACACCTGCCGCTTCTGGGATGCGAAGACACGGGAAAAGCTCGACAAAGATCGCTTCCGCTTCGACCTCGGGAACGTGGAGAACGCGTACGCCGAGGTACACCGCCGCATTTGCGCGGCTGCTTGAGGAGACGGTTCATGCGTGCTCGGGTATTTGTGATGCCAAAACCAGAAGTGCTCGACCCGCAAGGAAAGGCGGTTGCACGCTCGCTCCACGCGTTGGGGTTTACCGAGGTGGCCGATGCCCGGGTGGGGAAGCTCATCGAGCTGGAACTTGCGGGGGTCGATCGCGAGCAAGCGCGAGAGCGCACTCGGGCCATGTGCCAAAAGCTCCTCGCCAACGGAGTGATCGAGGACTTTTCGTTCGAAATCGAAGAATAAACGAGGTAACGATGCGTTGGGGTGTCGTAACGTTTCCCGGTTCGAACGATGATCGCGACACGTTGTGGGCGATCGAGCAAGTGCTGTGCGAACCAGCGGTGCGCCTGTGGCACAAGGACACCGACTTGCAGGGTGTCGACGTGGTGGTGCTTCCAGGTGGTTTTTCCTACGGCGACTATTTGCGTTGTGGAGCGATGGCGCGGTTCTCGCCGGTGATGGAAAAAGTCGTCGAGTTTGCCGCCGCGGGCGGATTGGTGTGGGGAATTTGCAACGGGTTCCAGGTGCTGTGCGAAGCTGGACTGCTACCGGGAGCGCTCGTGCGCAACCGCGACCGCCGCTTCGTGTGCGCTCCTGCTTATGTGCGTGTGGAAGAAACCGACACTCCGTTTACGCACCTTTGCCGGCGAGGAGAAGTGCTGCGGATCCCCATCAAGCACGGCGAGGGATGTTACGTGGCAGACCCGGCGACGCTCGAGCGGCTCGAGCGCAATCGACAAGTGATTTTGCGCTACGTGGATGCCAATGGACGCGTGACCCCCGAAGCCAACCCGAACGGGTCGATGGGGAACATTGCTGGCATTGTCAACGAACAGCGCAACGTATTCGGTCTCATGCCCCATCCCGAGCATGCCGTAGAAAAATGGATGGGAAGCGATGATGGGCTGAAACTCTTCCAGTCGGTCGTGGCTTCGTTCCGAAACGTGCGCTCCGCGGACCAGACCGCTGTAGCACCGGGGCACTGATGAACTTGGAGCAACTTCTTCGTCCGGTCGACGAGTATCACGCAATCGAGCACGGGTTGACCCCCGAGGAGTTCCAGCGCTTGTGCAGAGAACTCGGCCGGGCCCCCAACCTGGTAGAACTCGGTGTGGTGTCGGTGATGTGGTCGGAGCACTGCAGCTACAAGAGTTCGCGGGTGCACTTGCGCAAACTGCCCTCGACAGGGCCGCGGGTGCTGCAAGGCCCCGGCGAAAACGCGGGTGTGATCGACATTGGGGATGGACTTGCGGTTGCCTTCAAAATCGAAAGCCACAACCATCCGTCGTACGTCGAGCCCTACCAAGGCGCAGCGACGGGCGTCGGCGGGATCTTGCGCGATGTGTTCACCATGGGGGCGCGGCCGGTGGCGAATCTCGACTCGTTGCGGTTCGGGAGTTTCGACCACCCGCGTACGCGGTACTTGGTGGAAGGCGTCGTGGCCGGCATCGGGGGCTACGGGAACTGCGTGGGCGTTCCCACCGTCGGCGGCGATACATACTTCGATGCGGGGTACAATGCGAACATCCTGGTGAACGCCTTCACCATCGGGATTTTGCCGGCCAACCGCATTTTTCGCGCCCGAGCCGCTGGCCCAGGAAACCCGGTCATGTACGTGGGGTCGAAGACCGGACGCGATGGCATTCACGGCGCGAGCTTGCTGGCTTCGGCCGAGTTTCGTGGAGAAGCGGAAGCAAAGCGCCCCACAGTCCAGGTGGGCGATCCGTTTACCGAAAAACTCTTGCTGGAAGCGTGCCTCGAATTGATGGAACAAGACGCCATTGTTGCCATCCAGGACATGGGCGCCGCTGGGCTGACGAGTTCGAGTGTAGAAATGGCAGCCCGGGGAAACACGGGGATTTGGCTCGATCTCGACCGCGTACCCACGCGTGCGCGGGACATGACACCGTACGAGATTTTGCTCTCCGAGTCGCAAGAACGCATGTTACTAGTGGCCCGCGCAGGCTGCGAAGAGCAGGTGCGACAGGTGTTTGCCAAGTGGGACCTGGACGCGGTCGTGGTAGGCCAGGTGACGGACGATGGCATGTTGCGTGCCCAGTTCGGGGGCCGAGAGGTCGTGTGCCTGCCGGTAGCGCTTCTGACGGAACGAGCTCCCGTTTATGATCGGCCCGTGCGCGTGCCAGCGGATTTGGACGACCGCCAGCGGTTGCACTTGGCCGATCTTCCCTATCCGTCCGACTGGAACGATACGTTGCTGCGCTTGCTCGATTCGCCAAACCTGGCCAGCAAAGCGTGGATCTATCGCCAGTACGATTGGTTGGTCCAGGGAAACACGGTGGTTGGTCCGGGAAGCGACGCGGCCGTGTTACGGGTCAAAGGGACCGATAAAGGTCTGGCGCTCAGTGTCGACTGCAACAGCCGGTATTGCCTGCAAGACCCGTACGTCGGGGCCGTGATTGCCGTGGCTGAGGCAGCGCGCAACGTGGTGTGTGCAGGGGCCGAGCCGATTGGCGTGACGGACTGCTTGAATTTCGGCAACCCGGAGAAGCCAGAAGTCATGTGGCAGTTCGTCGAGGCAATCCACGGCATTCGCGACGCGTGCGTCGCGTTGCGCGTGCCGGTGGTCAGTGGCAACGTGAGCTTTTACAACGAAACCGAAGGCCATCCGATCCCACCCACACCCACCATTGCGATGGTTGGCTTGATCGAGCCGGTCCGCATGTACACCACACAGTGGTTCAAAGCCGAAGGGGACGCGATCGTGCTGCTCGGGCAAACACGCGAGGAGCTTGGGGCAAGCGAGTACCTGGCAGTGATCCACCAGAAAGTTGCGGGCGTGCCGCCGTGGATCGACTTGGCGGTCGAACGCAAGGTTCAAGAGGTGTGTCGTCGCGCAATTCGCGAAGGGCTGGTGTCGTCGGCGCATGACGTCAGCGAAGGAGGGCTGGCAGTTGCCTTGGCGGAGTGCTGTATCAGCCATCCCGAAGTTCCGCTCGGGGCAGTGGTCGAACTGCCCGCATCGATGCGCGTCGACGCGTTGCTGTTTGGCGAAAGCCAGTCGCGCATCCTCTTGTCGCTGAAGCGGCGCCATTTGGGGCGCTTGCGCGACTTGGCGCAACAGGCGGGTATCCCGTGTGCCGTTCTGGGCGAGGTGCGGGGGCGCCGCTTGGTTGTGAGCCCATGGATCGACATCGAATGCGCCACTCTTCGACAGGTGTGGGAAAACGCCCTCCCGCGGCGAATGGAATCCCCGGCGGTCAACGGGGGGAAGAACGCACAATGACTGCACGAACGAACTCCCGCTTCGAGATGCCCTTGGGCGAGCAGGATGGATTCGGGGAAAAGTGCGCGGTGGTTGGGGTGTTTGGCCACCCGGAAGCTGCGAACCTCGTGTACCTGAGCTTGTACGCAATGCAACATCGCGGGCAAGAAGGTTCGGGAATCGTTTCTGCGCACGAAGGGATGCTGCTGTCGCATCGGGGTCTAGGTCTGGTGGCCGACGTCTTCCCGGAAAGTATCATCCGCCAACTCAAGGGCTCGGCCGCGATCGGCCACAACCGTTACTCCACCTCGGGGCAAACCCTGCTCAAGAACACGCAGCCATTCGTGGTCGAGTACGGCCGGGGCGGCCTTGCCGTGGTGCACAACGGGAACTTGGTCAACGCGCTCGAGCTGCGCGAACAACTGGAGGCGGGAGGCTCGATTTTCCAGTCGAATGTCGACACCGAGGTCATCATCCATCTGATGGCAAACGCCAAGGGGGAGCGCACGATCGACCGGGTATGCGCCGCGTTAGGGCAAGTGCGCGGTGCGTACTCGTTAGTGTTCCTCACCCCGCGCGAACTGCTGGCAGCGCGCGATCCGCACGGATTTCGCCCGCTGGTGCTCGGACGCGTGCGCGATGCCTGGATTGTCGCTTCGGAAACGTGCGCCCTCGATTTGATTGGCGCGACGTACGAGCGCGAAGTGGAACCGGGCGAGGTACTGTGCATTTCCGCTGCTGGGTTGGAAACGCGACGCCCGTTCCCTCGGCAGCCGCGCGCTGCTTGCGTGTTCGAATACGTGTACTTTGCCCGGCCGGACAGCAAAGTGTTCGGCCGCAATGTGTACGAAGTGCGCAAGGAGCTGGGCCGGCAACTGGCACGCGAACAACCGGCCGACGCGGACATTGTCGTTCCCGTGCCCGACTCGGGTGTGCCGGCCGCCTTGGGCTATGCGGAGGAATCGGGGCTGCCCTTCGAGATGGGCTTGATCCGCAACCATTACGTCGGGCGTACATTCATCGAACCTCGGGACTCGATTCGGCACTTTGGTGTGAAGGTGAAGCTCAACGCCCAACCCGACGTGTTGCGAGGCAAGCGGGTGGTGATTGTCGACGACTCGATCGTGCGCGGTACGACGAGCAAAAAAATCGTGCAAATGGTGCGACAAGCTGGGGCTACAGCCGTGCACATGCGCATTAGTTCGCCCCCGACGATTGCTTCTTGCTTTTACGGTGTGGACACACCGACCAAAGAGGAATTGGTTGCCGCGCGGTGGCCCGTGGAAGAAATTTGCCGGTTCATCACCGCCGACTCGCTCGGGTACTTGAGCGAAGAAGGGCTGTACGCCTTTCTCGGGAAGGGAGAATCGCGGGGCTTTTGCGATGCATGCTTTACCGGCCGCTACCCGGTGCCGGTGACCGATCTCGGGCGGAAGAACCAGCTATGGCTGTTCGAGGTGGCCGAGGTCTGAGCTGCGGGGGTCCGAACAGGCGACCGCGGCGGTAAGGCCCCGAGGTGCCAGCAAACCCCCATGAAGTGCCCGTTTTGTCATCACCTAGGCAATCACGTGATCGATTCGCGCTTGAGCAAGGATGGCCACACGATTCGTCGGCGGCGCGTGTGCGAGGCGTGCGACCGCCGCTTTACCACCTACGAGCGCGTGGAGGAAACGTTTCCCGTAGTGGTCAAAAAAGACGGGCGGCGCGAACCCTACGACCGTCAGAAAGTGCTCGCGGGGCTCAAAAAGGCGTGCGAGAAACGGCCGGTGAGCATGGCCGCCATCGAGCAAATTGCCGACCGCATCGAGCAAACGTTGCAAGAACGCGGCGAAAAGGAAGTGCCAAGCACGCTCATTGGCGAAGCTGCAATGCGTGAACTCCACCGCTTGGACCAAGTTGCCTACGTGCGCTTTGCCTCTGTCTACCGGGAGTTCAAAGACGTCGACGAGTTCATGCGCGAGCTGCAGCGCTTGATGAAAGAACGTGGCAAAGGACGAAAGCAAAAAGGCTAAAACTTCAGCCGCCGAGCGCGACGACCGCCGCTTCATGCGCCTCGCTGTACGATGGGGCTGGCGCGGCGCTGGGGCCACGCGGCCGAACCCGCCAGTCGGGGCAGTGGTCGTACGCGGCGGCCAGGTCGTCGGCGCTGGGTACCACCGGCAGGCCGGCCTACCCCACGCCGAAGTGGAAGCGTTGCAGGCGGCCGGACCACGAGCGCGGGGAGCCACGTTGTACGTGACGCTAGAACCTTGCACCCATCACGGCCGCACTCCACCATGCACAGAAGCCATCCTCCAGGCGGGGATTCGCCGTGTCGTGTATGGCGTGAAAGACCCAAATCCGCGGGTAGCCGGCGGTGGCGCGGAAAAGCTGCGGGCTGCAGGGCTCGAAGTCCTTGGCGGAGTGGAGCTTGAGGCTTGTGCCGCACTGATTGCCCCGTTTCGCAAGTTCGTGCTCACGGGCCGTCCGTGGGTGACGCTCAAGCTCGCTGCATCGCTCGATGGGCGAGTGGCCACCGCAACGGGTGCCTCGCGTTGGATCACGAACGAGAAGAGCCGAGCGTACGTGCATCGCTTGCGCGCGCAACACGACGCCGTTTTGGTTGGCGCCAATACCGTCATTCGCGACGACCCCGAGCTCACTTGCCGGTTGCCTCGCGCCCGGCGGCAGCCTTTGCGGATCGTGCTGGACGGCCGCTTGCGTACCCCACCAGAGGCTCGCATTTACGACGTGCAACGCGCCCCTACTTTGGTGCTGACCACGGAGCACGCGCCGCGCGCAGCCGTGCACGCCCTCGAACAACGCGGCGTGGAAGTACGGATCATCGGAGCGGGCCCGGAAATTCCGTGGGATCGAGTTCTCGCGGAGCTCGGCCGCCGCGAGCTGCTCTCGGTGTTGGTGGAAGGCGGTCCGCAGGTGGCCACCGAAGCCCTGCGCGGGCGCGGCGTCGACCGTTTGCTCCTGTTTTTGGCTCCGAAGTTCATCGGGGCAGACGGCGTGCCGCTGGTCGGTCCGCTCGGCGTGCACGAGATGGCCGATGCCCTTGCGCTTCCGCCTCTCACAGTGCGTCGATTTGCAGGGGATGTGCTCGTTGCTACACAGTGGCCCGACACATGACCGCATCGGCACTGGAAGCTGCTTTGGCTGCATTGCCACGAGGGCAAATGGTTGTCGTCACCGAAGGGGGTGAAGGCGAAGCCGTCGTGTGCCTTGCAGCCGAGCGGGTGACTCCGGCGGCAGTGAATTTCCTCGCGACGCATGCACGTGGCTTGGTGGAGCTTGTTCTTCCGCCGCAACACTTGCAGCGTTTGGGAATTCCGTTGCTGGGCCAGCCAGGCACAGCTGCGCGCAAGCGTTACGGAGCATCATTCGAAGCTGCTCGGGGCGTGACCACCGGAATTTCTGCGGCCGATCGCGCCACGACCATTCGCGTCGCAGTAGCGGACGATGCGGGCCCGGACGACATCGTCATGCCCGGCCACATGTTCCCAGTGGCGGCCCACTCCGGGGGAGTTCTGGCACACCGGGGCCTGCCGGAGGCGTGCTTGGACCTGGTACGGTTAGCCGGCTGTAAGCCCGCCGCGGTGACGTGCACGATTCTGGACGATGCAGGGAACGTGGCAACGGAACCGGACGTCGAGGCTCTGGCCTCGTTGTTCGAGTTGCCCGTGGTCACGGTGGACGACGTCATTGCCCACCGCTTGCGTTACGACTCGTTGGTGCATCGCGTCGTTGACGTGCCCATGGTGACCGCTTTTGGAGCCAAGTTCCGCATGGTGGTGTACCGCAACGACGTCGATCGGCACGAGCATATCGCCCTGGTGAAAGGGCGCTGGAAACCCGACGAGGCCGTTGCCGTGCGGGTGCACTCGGAGTGCTTGACGGGCGATGTCTTTGGCTCGCAACGTTGCGACTGTGGCGACCAGTTACGTGCCGCCTTGGAGTGCATCGACCGGGCAGGGAAGGGCGTGCTGGTTTACATGCAACAAGAGGGAAGGGGAATTGGTTTGGCGAACAAGGTCCGGGCGTACGCATTGCAAGACCGCGGCCGGGACACCGTGGAGGCCAACCGAGAGCTGGGCTTCGCGGATGATGGGCGCGACTACGGAATGACTGCGCAAATCTTGCGCGATCTAGGTGTGCGCCGGGTACGATTGCTTACGAACAATCCGCGCAAGATCGAAGGGCTCGCGCATTACGGAATCGAGGTGGTGGAACGCGTGCCCTTAGAGGTTCCCCCTCACCGCGGAAATTTGCAGTACTTGCGCACGAAGCGGCAAAAGCTCGGGCACTTGCTTTCCAACCTCGACGTGCCCCACCAGGAATGAACCATGCCGGTGGAATATCGGGGCGAAATCCGAGGAGCGGGGCTGCGCATTGGCATCGTCGCGTCACGATTCAACGAACTCGTGACCGATCGCTTGCTTCGGGGCGCGTTGCGTGGCCTTGCGGAAGCGGGAGTGGACGATCGCGATATCGAGGTTGTGCGCGTGCCCGGCGCGTTCGAGGTGCCGTTTGCCGTGGACTTGTTGGCCGGCCATGGCCGCTACGACGCTTTGGTGTGCCTTGGAGCGATCGTACGCGGGGAAACCCAACACCACGATTACTTAGCGCGAGCCATTTTTTCCGCGCTCCAGCAAATCCAGCTCGCGCGGCATGTTCCGATTGCCGTCGGGATCTTGACTACGGAAACGATGGAGCAAGCGCTTGCACGGTCGGGGGACGACCCCGGAAACAAGGGCTACGAGGCAGCCCGCGTTGCCATCGAGTGCGCACAGCTCCACCGCTTGTTGGGCTGAAGGGCAAAACCATGGGTGCACGGAGAAAAGGGCGCGAGTTGGCGGTCCAAGCCTTGTATCAAATGGAGATTACCGGGGAGTACAGCCCGGAGCTGATCGCCCACCTATGGGAAGATTCTGGCGCCTCGCTCGAAGCACGCCAGTTTGCTGCCGAGCTGGTGCAAGGGGTCCGGCAGCACGAGGCGCAAATCGACGAGTTGATTGCCAGCGCCGCGGAACACTGGCGCCTGGAGCGAATGGCGCCGGTCGACCTCTGCATCTTGCGGGTCGCAACGTACGAAATGTTGTCGCCGGAGCCGCTTCCCGCGGCGGTGGTGATTGACGAGGCCATCGAAATTGGCAAGCGCTACTCGAGCGAGCGTTCGGCCGAATTCCTCAACGGCGTACTCGATCGCATTGCCGAGCGCCTCGGCAGGAAGGAGCGTCCGAGCCTGGAGTCGAGGGACGACCATGGATGAGCGTTACAACCCAGCAGTGGTGGAAGCCAAATGGCAGCGCTTGTGGGAAGAGCGGGGCACGAACCGCGTGGATTTGGCTACGGCTCAGCGCCCTTACTACAACCTGATGATGTTCCCGTACCCTTCGGCAGAAGGCCTGCACGTCGGCCACGCGTTCGCGTTCCCCGGGGCGGACATTCACGGTCGCTTCCGTCGCCTGCAAGGGTACGATGTGTTCGAACCCATTGGCTTCGATGCGTTCGGCATTCATTCGGAAAACTATGCGCTGAAGATTGGTGCCCACCCGGCCGAGCTCATTCCCCGCACCATCGCCAACTTCCGGCGGCAACTCAGACGACTTGGCTTGATGCTCGACTGGGACCACGTCGTCGACACCACGGATCCGAAGTACTACCGCTGGACGCAGTGGATCTTCCTCAAGCTCTACCACTTTGGCCTCGCCGAGCGAAAAAAGGCGCCGGTCAACTGGTGCCCGGCGTGCCACACAGTGTTGGCCAACGAGCAGGTCATCGATGGCTATTGCGAACGCCATCCGGACGTTGCCGTAGAGCAACGCTTTACCGAACAATGGTTCTTCAAAATCACGCGCTATGCCGAACGGTTGCTCAAAAACCTCGATTGGATCGATTGGTCGGAAACGACCAAAACCGCGCAACGCAACTGGATTGGCCGTTCCGAAGGGGCTGCGATCGACTTTCCGCTCGCCCATGATCCCGCACGCAAGATTCGTGTGTTCACCACGCGCCCGGACACGGTGTTCGGGGCGACGTACATGGTTCTGGCACCAGAGCATCCTCTGGTGAGCGAAATTACGACGCCCGAGCAGCGGGCGGCGGTCGACGCGTACGTGGAACGTACCGTGAAAATGGATTTGGTACGCCGCCGTTCTGTGCGCGATAAAACGGGCGTATTCACGGGTGCCTACGCGATCAACCCGGCAACGGAGCAGCGAATCCCCATTTGGATCGCGGATTACGTCCTGGCCGAGTACGGCACCGGTGCCATCATGGCGGTGCCGGCACACGACCAGCGGGATTACGAATTCGCCCGCGCGTTCGCACTGCCCATCGTAACGGTGATCGAACCCCTGGGGGTTACTCCTGCGGAACCCGGCGCAGCCTACGAGGGCCCTGGCCGGCTGGTGAATAGCGGCCCGTTTACGGGCCTCGATTCCGAAGCCGCGAAGCGCGCCATCACCCAGTGGCTGGCCGAGCGCGGAGTGGGCGAGGCACGCGTGGAGTATCGCTTGCACGACTGGTGCATTTCGCGCCAGCGCTACTGGGGACCACCCATTCCCATCATTTATTGCGACTCTTGCGGCATCGTGCCCGTGCCGGAACAAGACCTGCCCGTGTTGCTGCCATACGTAGAAAACTTCCGGCCAGACGAGTCGGGCATCGCCCCGTTGGCCCGAGTGAAAGAATTCTATGAAGTTCCGTGCCCGCAGTGCCATCGGCGGGCGCGGCGAGAAACCGACGTTTCCGACACCTTCCTCGACTCCGCGTGGTACTTCCTGCGGTATCCGTCGACCCATCGCGACGACGTGCCGTTCGATCCAGACCTCACGCGCAAGTGGCTGCCGGTGGATATGTACATTGGCGGGAACGAACACGCCGTGCTGCACCTGATGTACACCCGCTTCATCACCATGGCGCTGCACGACATGGGGCTCTTGCCATTCGAGGAGCCGTTCAAAAAATTCCGCGCCCACGGCTTGATTACCAAAGACGGCGCGAAAATGTCGAAGTCGCGCGGCAACGTGGTGAACCCCGACCAGTACATCGAACGCTACGGCGCCGACGTGTTCCGCACGTACATGATGTTCCTCGGTCCCTACACCGAGGGAGGAGACTTCCGCGACGAGGGCATCGCTGGCGTGCAGCGCTTTTTCGAAGGAGTGTGGCGAGCTGTACGGCAGTTCGATCCCCAGGCCGAAAGCGGGCCCGAGTTGCGGCGGAGTGTGCACCGGACCATCGCCAAGGTGCAGCAAGACCTGGAGGAGCTGCGATACAACACGGCGATTGCGGCCCTGATGAGCTTGCTCAACGATATCCGCCGCCACGGTCCTGCCGACCGCTGGGTGCTGGAGTCGCTGGTGTTGATGCTCGCGCCGTTCGCCCCCCACTTGGCCGAAGAGCTCTGGGAGGCGCTCGGGCACACCGACAGTATTTTCCGCGCCCAGTGGCCTCGATACGACCCGGCTGCACTCGTGGAGGAGACTGTAGAGCTTGCCGTGCAAGTGAACGGCAAAGTGCGCGGGCGGCTTACCGTGCCCCGCGGCGCACCGGAAGAGGAAGTGTTGCGTTTGGCCTTGGCACTGCCCGCAGTGCAAGCCCACGTGGGAGGCAAAACCATCCGGAAGCAGTTGGTCGTTCCTGGCCGGTTGGTGAGTTTCGTCGTCGCATGAGGTGGCGTGGCCTTGGCGTGTCGGCGCTGCTCTGGTGCGCACTCGGATGCGGCTACCATCTAGCCGGCACTCAGATGCACCTGCCCGCAGATGTACGCAGCGTGTCCGTTGGCCACATCGAGAACCTTTCCAGCGAGCACGGCTGGGAGAAGCTGCTCGCGTTCGCGCTCGAGCGCGAAGTGATCACGCGCAGACAACTGGTGTGGGAGCCCGATCCCACCCGTGGGGACGCCGTGATCAGCGGAACGGTGCGCAGCGTTTCGCTGCGGCCTGTGGCATTCAACGCGCGCGATCAGGCGGTGCAGTACGAACTGGTCGTGATCGTCGACCTCAAGCTTACGCGGAGCGCGGATGGAACCATTTTGTGGCGGGCGGATGGCATGAGGGTGACCGGAGAATACGCTACGAGCCCAAGCGTGGTGGTGACCAGTTCTGCGGCGTTCCAGCTCCAACCTCTGGACGCCAAGAACTTGCGCGATCCGCAGTGGAGCCCGCTCAGCGCTGCCGACGCACAAGCGATCAACATCCAACTCGCGGAGGGGGAGAAGCGCCTACTCCTGCAGCGTCTGGCGCAGGAACTCGCTCGCGACGCGTACAACGGAATCGTGGAGGACTTTTGACGGCTCGCCCGCTTCAGGCAGCGGCAGACGATTGCAACCGAGCCACTTGCTGGCTCAACCGCGAAATCCGCCGCGAAGCATTGTTGCGATGCAGTACGCCCTTGCTCACTGCCTTGGTGAGCGTCTTCATGGCCAGGCGCAGCTGTTCCTCGGCAGCGGCCCGTTCCCCCTTGGCGATCGTCTCCCGTAGCTCGCGCAAGACGTGGCGAACGCGAGTACGAATCGCCTTGTTGCGCGCATATCGCTTGAGAGACTGTCGGTGCCGCTTGATCGCTGATTTGTGACGTAGGGCCACGAATGTTCCTCCTGCTCGTAGGTCGGGCTTGGCTAGCGGTTTCGCGAAGGGCCGTCAACCGGGCGTTGGGGATCGAGAAGGATCATGAGTGAAAACCGCGCGATTGCGCGCGCTGCAGGATTGGTCGCCGCGTGCACGTTCCTCAGTCGGATCGCTGGCTTAGTCCGCGATGCCGCGGTGGGGTATTTTTTTGGCACCGGACTCGCAGCGGACGCGTTCTTTGTCGCCTTTCGCATCCCCAACCTCTTGCGCCGCTTTGTTGCCGAAGGGGCGATGAGCACGGCGTTCATCCCCATTTTCACCGAGTACTGGACCAACCGCGGCCACAGCGAGGCGGTTCACGCTGCCCGCGTGCTGGCCACACTGCTCGCCCTGGTCGTGGGCAGCATCGCGTTGCTCGGCATCTTGCTGGCAGAACCGCTCACCCGCTTGTTTGCGCCTGGTTTTGCGACCGACCCGGACAAGTTCGCCCTTACAGTGCAGTTGACTCGGTGGACGTTTCCCTACATCGCGCTCGTGAGCCTTGTTGCCTTGTGCTCCGGGATTTTGAACTCGCTTCGGCACTTTGCGGCGCCAGCGATGTCGCCGATTTTTTTGAACTTGGCCATGATTCTGGGAGCGGCCGCAAGCCCTTGGGTGAGTCCGCCGGTGCAAGCCCTGGCTTATGGAGTGCTGATCGGTGGCCTGGTGCAAATTGGTTTGCAGGTGGTTTCCCTCGGCCGAGTGGGCATTGTCTTGGTGCCGGCGTGGGAGCCCAGGCACGAGGCTGTGAGCCGCTCGGCAAGGCTACTTCTGCCCACCGTGTTTGGCGCCGCTGTGTATCAAATCAACTTGTTGGTGGATACCATCCTGGCTTCGGCTTTGCCTCCCGGCAGTGTGTCGTATCTGTGGTATGCCGACCGCGTTTTTGAATTTCCGTTGGGACTCTTCGCTGTTGCCTTGGGCACCGCAGCACTGCCGAGCTTTTCCGCCCAAGCCGCGCGCCACGAATGGGACGCGATGCGTTCGAGCTTGCGCTTTGCCATTCGCTTCACGAGCTTGATCGTGGCTCCGGCGACTGCGGGCTTGGCGCTGCTTGCCTTTCCCATCGTGGCCGTGCTTTTTCAACGGGGAGCGTTTTCGGTGGAAGAAACCCGCCAGACCGCGTATGCGCTCACGGCATTTGCATTGGGCTTGTGGCCCGTAGCGGTTTTGCGCGTGGTGGTGCCAGCATTCTACGCGCTGCAAGACACCCGGACACCGGTGTGGACTGCGGCCGCGGCGTTCGTTGCCAACGTGGGCTTTAGCTTGAGCTTGATGGGCCCGATCGAGCAAGGGGAGTCGAGGATCTTGCACGTACTCTCTTTCCTGACCTCTTCCCTACAGGTTGCGGATTTCCGTCACGCTGGACTGGCGCTATCCACTTCGTTGGCAGCAACGCTCAACCTGACTTTGCTCGTGCTCGTGTTGCGGCGCAAGCTGGGTCCTCTGGGCATCACGGAACTCTTGCCGAGTTTCGTTCGTGACTTGCTGGCCACTGGGGCAATGATTCCCGTGGTGTGGTGGCTACAAAGCCACGTGGTTTGGACGGCGAGCGAACCTTTGTGGTGGCGGGCTAGTTGGTTGGTTGTTTGTGTGGCCGGGGGTGTGCTCATTTACGGTGCGGCGCACGTGCTGCTTGGCGGTCAGGAGGTTGGCCGGGTGTGGGAGCTAGCCCGCGAGCGCTACCGACGCTTGTTGCCACTGCGGCCGTGATCACCCCGGTCCGGAGGAGGCGCAAAGCTGGCCCAAGCGCTGTTGTCGAGCAAGGTCCATGTGCTCGGGCCGTGTGCGGGTCGGTCACGGTGTGCCCTACGGTGGGTTCGGCGCTGGACTCAACGAGGCTTCGGGTGCTCGTTTCCTTGCGGCTCGAGCTTGCCCACGAAGCCCGAGTCCTTGGCTGCCTCTAACTGTTTGGCTTCTTCCCAAAGTTGGTCCCACAGCTCCGGTGATGCGGTGTGGGCATCGATGCCGCGGGCGGCAAGCATTTCCTCTACGCAACGAAAGCGGGCAATGAAGCGGTCGCTTGCTCGCTGGAGCACGTCTTCGGCATGGAGACGCAAATGCCGGGCGAGAGAGGCAAGGGCAAAGAGCAGGTCGCCGAGTTCTTGCGCGGCGCGGTCGTGCGACTCGCTGTGCAAGGCTGCCTCCAGTTCCGAAAGTTCCTCGTGCACTTTGGAAAGCACGGCGCGTGCATCTGCCCAGTCGAAACCGACGTGGGCTGCTTTTTCCCCCAAGCGATGAGCGCGTTGCAGGGCGGGAAGGGCTCGTGGCACTCCGGCAAGGACCGAGCGATCCGATGCCTCGGCTTTCCGCTCCTCGGCTTTGATCCGGGCCCAGTTGCGCAGGACTTCATCGGCTGTATCTGCAGTGGCCGAGCCAAACACGTGGGGGTGACGGCGAACCATCTTTTCGTTGATGTGGGCAATCACGTCTTCGAGCGTGAACGTTCCGGCCTCCCGCGCCATTTGCGCGTGGAAAACCACTTGCAGAAGCACATCGCCGAGTTCTTTCCGCAACTCGTCTGCGTTCCCCTCGTCGATGGCCTCGGCCACTTCGTACGCTTCTTCGATCAGGTAGGCTTTGATCGATTGGTGGGTCTGAGCCCGATCCCACGGGCAGCCACCCGGAGCACGCAGGCGCTCCATGATGCGGACAAGTTCACCGAATAGTTCTTGGGCACGGGTCATGATTCCTGCCGCTAGCAGGAAGGCGCAAGGCCGACCACGGAAACGGAATCCGTTGTTCCAAAGTATGGCCTTCGGTACAGTGAGGCGCGCATGCGCAAGGTAGTGATTTACACCACGACATACTGCCCATACTGCGTGGCCGCGAAGCGGCTGCTCGAACGGAAATCGATTGCTTACGAGGAAATCGACGTTACCGCTAACGAAGAGTTGCGCGCGTGGCTGGTGGAGCGCACCGGCCGCCGGACCGTGCCGCAAATCTTCATCGATGGCGAGCCCATTGGTGGTTACGAGGAGCTTTCCGCCCTCGATCTCGCCGGCGCCCTTTAAGCACGACAGGCACTTGCGCTTCCAAAGCGATCAACGCCGGACCGAGTTGGAACGGGCGCAACCGCCCGTGGTCGCTCCGGGTTCCTTCAGGGAAAATCACCAGCGCATCTCCGCCCCGCAGTTTCTGGATAGACCGCGTCGCAAGGCGCGCCTGTCGGGGGCATCTTGCTCAACGGGAACGCAGTCCGTCAGCCAAAGGAAGGTTCGGATGAAGCGCATGGAAAACACGCGGCGCTTGGCGAGGAAACTTAACGGGCGGGGAGAAAAGATGGCAAGCAAAACGGGGTCAAGGTAAGTCGGATGGTTGGAAACGATGACCGCCCCACCCTTTTGGGGAATATGTTCCATGCCCACAACTTTCGGGCGAAACGACACCCAAGCCACCGCTTTGGCGAACGGTTGCAGGAACCGATCAATGCGTGCCTTTCCTTCAGTGAACATCGGCTTTCCCCGTTTAAAGTTTGGCGCATGGAAGGGGCAAAAGCGTTACGGCTGACAAACCTTACACGGCTGATAGCCTTGTTTGATGGCTTCCTCACGGGACTCAACTACCACCCGATTTTGAGGCGCCGTCTTTTGTGCCCACTTGCAATCGGGACGATGGAGTTTGAGCGATCGGGCGTTCCCAATGTATCCTGTTGGGGATGGAATAACGGGGATCGGCTTCGCTTTAGTTTTTCCTTCCACCGCTTCCGCCCCCTTCTCCAGCGCCGTTAGTCGCTTTTCTAACTCGCCCACAGGTTGCTCCAGAACCGTTATCCGGTCCGTTGGCGGCGGGGTGGATTTTTGTTGGGCGAGGAGCAAACCTGCTACCAAAAGGAAAGCAGCCGTCACGGGAAGCCAACGCATCGCGATCGCTTAACACGTCCAAGAAAAAGTTCACAACACCCTACCCCGGAAATGAGAGGGTGAGGCTCGCACCAGACCCACTTGTGGTTGAGTTAAAATAAACTGGGTGCTTAGGGGAATGATGACGATGCATGATCCTTACGGATGAAGGTTGTCACGAAGTACCTTTTTAAAGCGATGAGATCCCGGCATCCCCCTCATTGGTGGCCAGCCGATTGGCGTGTTGAAATGGAAGCGGAAGCGGGGGCTGCCCTTTGGAAAGCGATGCATGAATGCCCCGACGCTTCCGAAACCTTTTTGCGACGAAAAGTGATGGCTGCATTGACCAGACGGTGGCGGGAGTGGCTTCCTAACCCGGATTATTCACGGTTGCTGAAGTAGAAAGCCTCCGAACGGCTTGTGAAATCTGCTGTAGGCAGGTGTTGTGAGCACCCTGTCGGTCGCAG